>Ga0172381_10000197_pt1 | contig 74006 bp, 55 predicted proteins | sample Leawel6488metaG_FD_119754 | JGI IMG/M metagenome (GOLD analysis project Ga0172381, IMG submission 119754) | Leachate microbial communities from a municipal landfill in Southern Ontario, Canada - Leachate well 64-88 metaG | ecosystem: Engineered > Solid waste > Landfill > Unclassified | place... | reverse complement strand
GCAAACATTCAGGCCATTTATGTTGAAACATTGCGCATCCTGTCGCCCAAAGAAAGAGAACAACTTGATAAAAACATCAAGCTCGCAAAACAATTGGGTATCAAAGTCAGGATTATCACCAACAACGATATCGTAAGAGCCATTGTCGATTTTGCATTGAAAGAGAACATCACCCACATTATCGTAGGAAAACCCCGGGTCCGTAATCTATTCTCTTTATTACGGCTTGGCGGGTTTGTTAACAGGCTGATACGATATAGCGGAAATATTGATGTTTACATTCTTGGTTCTGATAGCCTGTCAAAAGATAAATTCAGGGAAAGATTTTCAGTTCCTCCTTTTACTTCAACCCTCCAGCAATATCTGATCATTCCCGTCATTGTTCTGTTGTCCTCCCTTGTTTGCTATCTTGTCAAAGATTATGTCGGGTATCAGGTTATCTCATTTGTGTTGCTGTTCCTTGTCTCCATACTTGCCCTGTTTTTTGGGACAGGCCCGATTTTACTTGCGGCCACCCTGAGTGCTTTTATCTGGGATTATTTTTTCATTCCACCTCAATTTACAATACATATTAAACTACCTGAAGATGTGCTCATGTTTATTATGTTTTTTATCATTGCCCTGCTCAACGGGATTTTAACTTCAAGGGTTCGGCGACAAGAGAAAAAAATCAGGATCAGGGAAGAACGCACACAAGCGCTATATCAACTTACAAGAGAATTTACATTGGCTTCAGGAATAGATGAAGTAACAAAAATTGCCATTGGGTATATCAAAAAGTATTTCGGTTTTGAAAGTATTATTCTGCTTAAAAATGAAAATGGACAGATTAAAAGTCCCGTTAAAAATGACTCAATAATTACCCTTTCTGAAAATGAAATGAGTATTGTTGACTGGACATACAAACATTCTTCAAAAGCCGGAAAACACACCGACACATTACCTTCTGCCGATTACACATTTTATCCTTTAACGGGCAACAATGACAACATGGGAGTCATTGCAGTAGCGCAAGCCCATTTATTTACGCAGGGAGAGGAACAATTCTGGGAAGCATTTCTTTCACAAATATCCGGGAAGTATGAACGTGAATTTTTAAGGGAAGCCGCAAAAAAAGCATATTTCCTAAATGAATCCGACAAACTCTACAAAACGCTTTTCAATTCAATATCACACGAATTGAGGATACCTGTCACTACGATCATGGGGGCTTCAGACACGCTATTGACACAAGAATATCCCGAAGACACAAAACAAAGGCTATATACTCAGATAAACATGGCATCAATCAGGCTTAACCGGTTGATTGAGAACCTGCTTAATATGTCACGGCTTGAATCAGGACTTATTTCTCCCCAGCCAGATTGGTGTGATGCCCATGATCTAGCCAACAAAGTTGCCAATGCGCTTCAACAGGAGTTAAAACCGTTTAAGTTAGCAGTTATTATCCCCGCAGACATGCCGTTGATCCGCCTTGATTATGGCCTGACCGAACAGACGATCTATAACCTGATTTTAAATGCTACTCAATATGCTCCTGAAGGGAGTAGGATCAGGTTGAAAATGTTTTATGATAACGGTTTTTTTATCATCCAGGTGATGGACAGAGGAAAGGGGTTTCCAGAATCTGATCTTCCCGCTATTTTCAACAAATTTTACCGGGGAAAGGATGCTCTTGCCGGAGGAACTGGATTAGGACTTTCGATCGTTAAAGGTTTTGTTGAAGCACAGAAAGGTGTGGTTTCCGCCGAAAACAGGGAAAATGGAGGTGCAAAATTCACCATTAAAATTCCTGTGGAAATTTCTGATATGAAGGTAGAAATCAAAGAATACTAATTATGCCTACAGATACTATCCTTATTATCGATGATGAGATTCAGATCCGGATGCTGCTAGAAATAACCTTATCAGCAAACGGATACAAGATTGTTGAAGCATCAACAGGCAAAGAAGGATTGGCGCTTGCAGTATCTGTTCTTCCGGCTTGTATCATTCTTGACCTGGGGCTTCCTGATTTTGATGGTCTTGACATTCTCAAGAAACTTAGGGACTGGTATTTAAAGCCGATCATTATTCTTTCTGTCAAAAATACCGAAGAAGATATTGTTAAAGCGCTGGACAATGGAGCAAACGATTACCTGACAAAACCATTCAGAACAGGTGAGTTGCTGGCCCGCATCCGAATGGCTATCAGGCAAAGTCTTGGAACTGGAAATAATCCCATTGTCTCCTTAGGGTCCCTTTCAATTGATCTGGAAAATCATATCGTCCGTAAAGACGGAATAATTGTAAAACTTACTCCAACTGAATTTTCCCTGTTAGCCTTATTTGTAAGATATGAAGGGAGGGTATTGACCCATCAATTCATATTAAAAGAAATCTGGGGTATGGGTTATCTGGACCAGACCCAATATCTCCGGGTATTTGTAGCACAATTAAGAAAAAAAACAGAAGAAAACCCGTTGAAGCCTAAATTGCTGATTACAGAGTCTGGAATAGGATACCGGTTTGGAGGATGATTTTTCGTCCTGTAAGTTTACCTGCGGATTTTTTTTTATTTTTGACAATCATTCCAGGTTTTACTTTCCTTTTCAATAACCGGTTCGATGGGTAATCAAATAAAACTATTGTTTATTTTTCTAATTCACTCCCCGAGGCAACTTTTATCAGATGAGTGAGCAATATTCTTTTAAAAAAAGTTTGAGTTTATTTGATTCAACAGCGATTGTAGTTGGATCAATGATTGGGTCGGGAATTTTTATTGTAAGCGCTGACGTTTCGCGGTTACTGGGATCACCCGGATGGCTAATGATCGCCTGGTTGTTAGCCGGATTTCTGACCATCTGTGCTGCATTAAGTTATGGAGAGTTGGCCGCCATGTTTCCAAAAGCCGGTGGCCAGTATGTATATTTAAAAGAAGCATACAATCCCTTAATCGGATTTTTATATGGATGGACGCTGTTTCTGGTAATCCAGACTGGCACCATTGCAGCTGTTGCCATGGCTTTTGCGAAATTTTTCGGAGTATTGGTCCCTTGGGTTTCAGAAGACGTAGTTTGGGCTCACATTGGTTTTTTCAAATTCGGCCCGGTACAGATTGTTGCGATCGCTTCAATTTGGGTACTTACCTGGATCAATACGCTTGGAATCCGCCAAGGAAAAGGTGTTCAAAATGCATTTACAACAGGAAAAGTGTTGCTACTTATTCTGTTTATCATTATAGGTCTTGGTTTTGCGACCAACTCAGGCGCGATACATTTAAATGAAAATATTTTCTGGCAACCTGAGCAGGAAGGCCCCGGAGGCCGGGATATTCCGATTTCCGGATTCGCATTGATCGCTGCGCTGGGTATGGCGATGGTAGGGACATTATTTTCATCAGACACCTGGAACAATATCACTTTTACTGCCGGAGAAGTGATCAATCCCAAAAAAAATATCCCTTTGAGTCTGGCAATTGGGACCATGCTGGTTACGGTTTTATATCTATTGGCTAATGTTGTTTATCTGACTGTTCTTCCAATGCGGGGAGAACCAAATGATATGACCATTGCCGGGCGCGGAATGCAGTACGTTTTGAATGACAGACTGGGGACTGCTGCCATTTCAGGCGTATTTGGAAATTTAGCGGCGATCATTATGGCCGGTTTTATCGTAATCTCTACCTTTGGATGTAACAATGGGTTGATTCTTTCAGGTGCCAGGGTTTACTATTCAATGGCCAATGATGGATTATTCTTCAAAAAGGCAGGACAATTAAATCAGAAAGGTGTTCCAGCCTCCGGCTTAATAATTCAGGCAATTTGGACCAGTATCTTGTGTCTGTCGGGAACTTATGGGAATTTGCTTGACTATGTTGTGTTTGCCGTTCTCATCTTTTACATTTTAACTATTTCTGGAATTTTTGTTCTTCGTAAAAAGAAACCTGGAATGGAACGGCCATATAAGGCCTTCGGATACCCTATTGTACAAGTAATTTACATTATTTTAGCTGCCCTCATTTTAATTATTCTTTTGGTTTTTAAACCAATTTATACCTGGCCTGGGCTGATTATCGTTATTCTTGGCATTCCGGTGTTTTTTTTATGGGATGGGAACAGTAAAAAAAATAAGAAACGGAATTAAAGCATGAAAAAATTAGTAATTATTTTTTCTTTTTCCCTTTTCGTTACCGCAATCCAGGGGCAGTGCAATTTTATTCAAGGGGTTTTTGGCGATGGAGAAGAGATCTCCTATACAGTTTCATATAACTGGGGTCCGGTATGGGTTGATGCAGGCCTGGTGAAGTTTTCCGTAACCAACGAAGTGTACAAAAACAAAGATGTATGGCATTTAAAAGCTTCCGGAAAGACATTTACTTCTTATGATCTGTTCTTTAAAGTCCATGATTACTATGATTCCTGGGTTGATCGAACCACTTTTACCCCGATTGATTTCAAAAGACACATTTTTGAAGGGGGCTATACACTCTTAAATACTTTAAATTTCGAACCGCAAAATAAGCGGGTGATCTCCAACACGAAAACAAACGATAATCCCCAGAGAAAAGACACGTTCTCAATAAAATACTGTTCTTTTGATATGCTCTCGGCTATTTATTATGTCCGTTCACTTGATTTTTCAAATATTCAGAAAGATATTATCAAAAACATTCCGGTACTCATCGATGATGGGTATTATGGAATTATCGTTCGTACGATTGGCAAAGAAACGGTAGAAAACACCGATGGTAAAAAATATCGTTGTATCAAATTTGCAGCAAAAATGGTTCAGGGAACAATTTTCCGGGGAGATGAAGATGTATTGGTTTGGGTGACCGATGACGATAATAGAATTCCCATTTATATTGAGGCGAAGATCCTTGTTGGAACGATAAAAGCTTATCTTAGGGAAGCAAAGGGGGTCAGTCATCCAATGACTTCTATGGTCAAATAATGAATAAACAAATTAGAAACTATGAAACTAATTGCCGATAGTGGCTCTACAAAAACCACTTGGGTATTGCTGGAAGATGGCAATATAAAAAACAACATCACTACCAGCGGATTGAATCCATATTTTCACACTTCGGAATCGGTAGAATCGGTTCTTCGTGCCGATCTGTTTCCTATGATCCTTGGAGATCATGTAAGAGAAGTACATTTTTACGGTGCAGGATGTTCTACCGAAAAAAACGACCTTATGATCCGGGAAGCAATTCAAATCTTTTGCCGGAAAGCTGAAATTCAGATATATCATGATATTCTGGGGGCCGCGAGAGCGCTGTTTGGGCATCAGGAAGGAATTGCCGGGATATTAGGAACCGGATGTAACTCCTGTTATTATGATGGCAACTCCATTTTTTCTGCGGTCGATTCTCTGGGCTATCTTTTTGGTGATGAAGGTGCCGGTTCATACCTGGGAAAAAACTTCATCAACTGCTACCTAAAAAAGAAACTACCGCCGGATTTACGCAAGGAATTTGAAGATCAATATCAATATACCCTTGAGGATGTTTTAAATGCCTTATATAACCTCCCCTATCCAAACCGTTTTTTAGCCTCCTTCAGCAGGTTCCTGGGGCCACGACAAAAACATCCCTTTGTTTATCAGTTGGTAAAAAATTCATTTTTAGCTTTTTTTGACGCACAAATCAAACAGTATAAAAACTATTCCCGTTTACCGGTTTCCTTTATCGGGTCCATCGCTTTTTATTACCAGGATATCTTGGTTGAAGCAGCCAGGGAAGAAAAAATATCCATCGGAAAGATCTTACGACAACCCCTCGATGGATTGATATCATACCACCGGTAGCACCTTCCTTATTATTTCTCTGTCCCTGGTTTTGTACGCCATCTCCAGTAAAGCCCTATAAGGTTGTTTATACTGAATAATTCAATAAATAACAGGGATAAAAATCCGGTGAAGTCATTCCATGATAAGGTACACAAAGAGATCATCGAAAGATTCCGTTTCAGTCGAAATTGAAGGGTGTTGATTTTTATTTTAAGCGCCCGGTTATTTGGATAAAGGGCTGAATAATGCTGGATGGTCCGGATCTGGGAAATCAGAAAATTGAATTTATTATGATGGAAATTATCTTTATGGACGACATAGTGCAACAATTTCGAGCTGACATATCGGTATTTAATTGATGGATCCGATAACAAGTCGAGATAGAAGGCCCAATCATCACTTCCTCCATGTTTGCGTGAAAATTGCCGGAATAAAAAACCATCCATTTCCCGTGATAAAATAAGCAGACCCGGGGTGATCAGAAAATTCGATTTTGCAATTTTATTGAATGACAATTTATGATGATAATAAAATATGGGACGCTGTAACTTTTGAGCTTCATATTCAAAAACACCATTGATCAGATAAAAATCACATCCAGGTGCCAATTTTTTTTGTAAAGTCGGTACGTAGTCGCTGCTTACATAATCATCCTGATCAATAAATGTCAGGAAGCGACCGGTCGCAAACCTTTTTCCTTCGTTACGGGTTTCAGCAACTCCCTTGTTTATTTGATTTTTTATGACTTTCGATTCAATTTGAACTTTCTCCCGAAATGTTTTATCCAAGACCGATGTTACCAAAAGAACGTCTGTTTCCATTGAATCAATAACAACAATTAATTCAATAAAAAAATCACCTTTAACCAATAATGCACTTTCACATATAGAGGACAACAACCGGGGAAGGAATTGTTCTCCTTTGTAAAAAGGAACAATGATTGACAGATCAATGGATTTTTCTGTCATCTTATATACATTTTTTGGTTAGAATCTCAAAGGTCGATTTCACTTCCGCGATGAATTGGAATTCCTGTTGATGAATTGCTGTACGATAAAAATGAAAATCCTCCATTAATAATTGAAAATCAGAGAATATCCGGTTAATTAGGTTCAGAATTTCCGGTGTTGAGGCAATAGGATCAATAAATTTATATTTGTCCGGGATGGGAACGTCTTCAAAAAAATTCGCAGAGCCTTCTCTGTTAGTAATAACACAATTGTACATCAAAGCCGCTTCTCTGGGGATTCGGTCTTTCCCAGGATGGTTACCAAAATCGATGTACACTTTTGATTGTGATAAGGCATCTATAACCTGACTGCGGGTCATATTTTCCAAACGGACCCAGGATATTTCCGGCGCTAATTGAATGAGCTTTTCAGTGAGATGAAAACCTTTTTTGGGGTTAAAGGCAACCATATTTTTCTTTCCTGGCATGATTAAATCAGCAGGCTTACTGAAATCATCAATAAGATAATCACTGATCCTAAAAAGGTTTTGAATACCATATTTTTGAAGATATTGGTAGGCATATTCAGACTGGCAGAAATGGATAAGTGAATGATCCATTTTTTCGAGTCTGGGGTATCTGATCAACCTCAGAGCGCTTTTCAAGCGGTTTCGGCGAAATGTCTGGAACTTGTAGAAGAAGTCGATACTGAGCCAAAAAATCACCCGTTTTGACCGTTTATACCCGTTGACCAAATAGGCATAAGTTTCAGGGACGATGATGATATTTTCAGGATTATCGTTGACTTTTAAAGCTATTTTGATGTTGTAGTTTGTAAAAGAGTCAGGTTGAATCCGGGTTTCAACAGGACCAAAATAATACATAAACGCATGATAGCCAAAGTCATTCAACTTCGAACACAATTGATGAAGACACTCGGAACCACCTGATTTCAGTCCTCCAGGTGACAGGATAAAAATCTCACTGATCATTGGATTCACCTTATTTGTTACTTTTTGCGAATTTACTGTAAAAAAGACTTAGGATTTCACGGGGGATTGGGTCTTTCGCAACATACAACAAACCCAAAATCAGGATGGTTGAAATTCCCGTAAAAGAGATAATCGTCCAAACAACCCCAAAATGGAACTGGTCAATTAAAAATTTCAGCAAAATCAATAGAAACCCAATGGAAAGATAGGTCAGCAGGCCATTTTTCAGAAAGATCTCCCTTGACAGATAGTTTCTCCCCATATAAATCTGTATTGTCAATATCAGAGATTCTGCCACCACCAATGCAATCATTGTTCCCAGGTAACTATAGGCAGGGATTAAAATCAAGTTCAAAGCCAAGTCAACGATAGCGCCAATGATTACAGAGATCAACACCCATTTTTCCTTGTTGTTGATCAGTAAAACCTGAAGGCTTGTAAAATTATTCAAACCAATGGCCAGAATGATCAGGGATCCAAGTTGAAGGGTTGAAACAGCCGGCAAAAACGCGTTTCCCGCTAAAATCAATAAAATTTCCCTGCTCAGGCAAAAAACGAAAATTGCAGAAAAGAAAAGCATAAAAAATAAACGCCGGAATACTTTTTTCAGATATTCCTGAATCTGATCCCGCTGTTCATTGTAATAATGCGATAACCTTGGGTAAAGTACCTGGGTATATGCTACTGCTGCTGTGATCACAATTTTGCAAATTCGGTTTGCGGAATAATAATAACCCACATCAGCATCGGATTTAAAAAATCCCAACAAAATCAAATCGAGCCCGGTATAGATAAAAATAGCCACTTGAGATGAAAAGAATACAAAGAGTTGCTTAACGTGGGCAAACAGTTTCAATCCGGTGATCTTGAATCTTATTTTCTTTCTAACATGGATCACGTTGACCATGTTATTTACAATCACAACTCCAGCGGAGATGGCAGCAAAAATCACATAATCGTGGCTGGTTCTGACGAGGAAAAACACAGGGATCAGGGAAGCAAAACGAATAATAATTGACCGGATGGCAATAAACCGATAGTCTTCTATTCCCTGGTAAAACCAGTCGATCGACAATCCATTAAATAGGATCAGACTCCCGGTTACAAGAAACAGCGTGATTTCGCCCTGCATTTTTGATATCGTGAAACAAGCCACTACGAACACAAGAGAACTTAAAACCGCAGTTAAACAATTGAAGAAAAAAAGCTCTGAAAACAACCTCTCCAATTCCTTTTTATCATTTCGTATTTTTGCAATTTCCCGGATGGCATATAGCGGAGTGCCCAAGCTGGCAAGCATGGTAAAATAATAAACAAAGGAAGAAGCGAAATTAACTTTCCCCACACCGGAAGGGCCAAGGATCCTGGAAACATAAGTAAAAAGCAACAGGGGATATACAATATTGAGAGCCTGTAGGGTAAGGTTGTAAAAATAATTCGATCTTAATGACCGTTGTTCCATACCTTGTGAGTTAGGGAATCGAAGACCGACAATGCATTTGCAATAGTATCGTGCATGTCATAATATTTGTACGCTCCCAACCGGCCACTGATAATCACATTTTTTAACTCTTTTGCCAGGGTTCTGTATCTCAATAATAGTTGATTATTCCGTTGATCATTTATTGGATAATAGGGATTTTCGCCAGTATCTAGTTTTGAATATTCACGGAAAATCAAACTTTTGTCCTTAGGATAAGAAGTTCTTTCGGGGTGAAGGTGCCGAGGTTCATGAATCCGGGTATACGGAACCGATTCTTCTGCATAATTCATCACTGATGTTCCTTGAAAATCTTCATAAGGTACAACCTCTCTTTCGAAAACGAGCGTCCGGTATTCAAGTCTTCCCAGCTTATAATCAAAAAATTTGTCGATCGGTCCGGTATAAATGATGGTTGTTTTATCCGGGAATTGATCTCTGATATCAAAATAATCGGTATTTAGTTTCACAGAAATATTAGGGTGGTCCAATAGTTTTTTAAAGATATCACCGAATCCATGGAGTGGAATTCCCTGCCATCGGCTATAATAATAGCTTTCATCGTAATTTTTACGGAAAGGCAAACGGGTAAGCGTCGACGCGGGGATGAATTTGGGATCCATTTGCCATTGTTTGAGTGTATATCCGCGGATAAAGGCTTCATATAGCGGTCTTCCAATGAGGCTAACGGCTTTTTCTTCAAAATTTTCCGGATGAGAATAGTTTTCCTTATCAAGTTCCGTTTTAAGAAAAGCATCAACTTCGTAAGGTTTTAAATTCAGACGATAAAAATCATTGATCGTTTCCAGGTTAATCGGCATCTGGAATACCCTGTTTTTGTATGTAGTGAGAACCTGATGGTGATATTGATTAAATTCTGTGAATTGTATAAAATAATCCCAAACTACGGGGTTAGAAGTGTGAAAAATATGAGTCCCATATTTGTGATAATGTATACCAGTTTCCGGGTCATCCTCCGAAAAACAGTTACCTCCGATGTGGTTTCTTTTTTCAAGGACCAGCACTTTTTTATTCAATCCCCGAGCAATTCTTTCAGCGACTACAGAACCAAAAAAACCGGCTCCCACGATTATAAAATCAAACTGGGTTAAATCCATTGAATTAAATAAGCTAATGAATAAAAGTTAAGAATTAATGACACAAATCTACGTATTAATACAGATTTATCGATGCTAAAATTGCTGTTGTATCCTGTGGATAAAACCATCGGATGGAAAGATCCTTTCGGAACCAGGTAAGTTGCCTCTTTGCATATCTCCGGGTATGTGTTTTGATGTTTTCGATGGCTTGGCTGAGGGAAACTTTTCCATCGAAATGTTCAAACAGTTCTTTATACCCAACCGTGTTCAAGGCATTCAGATCGCGAAACGGATAAAGATCTCTGGCTTCGTCCACCAGTCCTGCATGAACCATTTGATCAACCCTGTTGTTGATTCGTTGGTTTAGTATTTCGCGGGGCAATGTTAATCCGATGTTAATCCACCGAAATGATCTTTGTTGTGATTTATTAGAGCGAAGTGAAGAGTATGGCAATCCGGTCGTCAGGCATACTTCAAGCGCACGGATCAGCCGGGCCGGGTTTTGGAGATCAACCATTCGTGCATATTCCGGATCGAGTTTTTGTAATTCGGATTTTAGTTTTTCAATCCCTTCCATAGAAAGCATTTCTTTTAATGTTTTTCTGATTTCAGGATCGGGATCAGGGAGCTGATCAATTCCATGACAAACGGCGTGAATATATAAGCCGGAACCTCCAACCATAATGACTTTCGGATGTTTTAAGAATAGTTCATCCAGCTTTTCCAATGCTGCGGTTTCAAATTTTGAAACATTATAGGGATCATGGATCGACAGATGTCCAATAAAATGATGGGGTACCAACTGTAATTCATCCATTGAAGGAGTAGCTGTTCCAATTCTCATCTCACGGTAAAACTGACGGGAGTCGGCAGAGAGTATATCCGTTTTAAGGGTTTTTGCAAGCAACAGGGCGGTATCGGTTTTCCCGACAGCCGTAGGACCGGAGATGATGATCAGTGTCCGTTTTTCAGAATTCATCGGATTCAGAATCCATCGCAGAATACCTTTTGTCCAGATTATCTATATCCTCATAATCTTCCAGATGGTCCATCTTCTCTTCTTCCTCAAAGGAAAAGGCATCCTCCTCTTCTTCTTGGACTGAGCCCGGCACTTCAATATCCGGAGTATCGTTGGGTTCATCCAAAGCGCCTAATTGTATTTCGATCTCAGCAATTTCATCCACATCTTCCACTATTTCATCAAATTTGACCGGTGGTTCTATTTTAGGTAAAGAAATTTTAGGAACCGTTATTTTCGGCGGTGATGGTTTTGTTGGGATGGGTAAAGGTTGTTCCAATTTCTTTGGCAATGTGCCAGAATGTTTTACACAACGGGGATAGGAAGGAATTCCGTCGGATTGAAGTATTCGAAATAGTTCGATATAGAAAGTAAACTGATCTTTCCCTGAGCATTCATAGATCAGTTTCTGATGAGGATCTTCGATATAGTTTTTTACTTTCGAATTTTTCATCAGGGGAATTGTGATCGTTTCGGTTACGACCTGATCCATATCCTCATCATACTTCCGGATTTGCTTTTTTTCCGGCTTAAGTGCAATCTCCTTATCTTTTTTATATTTTTTATCTGTGATAAAAAAAGAGGCACGGTCGACCGGGAGCAATTCTGCTGATTCTGCAATGCAAATATGAAAATCAAGAAAAGTTTGATTGGGTTGGATTTCAATTTCTCTAAGGAAATTATCGTGTTCTTCGGAAGTAATACGAAAAAGGTAGATTAACATGGGCTTTAGCTCTATTAAGGCTCAAAAATATAAAATAAATGAAATACCAACTAAAATGTGTTGAAAAGCTTTAGGAAATTTTCTTTTTTAGTCCCAACTTCTCTCCTTCTTTCACCATCAACTGGTAAGCCGCTTCAAATTCATTTGGGATATCTCCTTCAAGGATGGCTTCGGTGATGGCATCTTTAATTATACCGACTTGCTTGGAAGGGCGAATTCCAAAAGTTTGCATAATCAATTCACCCGAAATTGGCGGTTGCCAATTCCTGATTTTATCTTTTTCTTCAATCTCTTTTAATTTTTCCCTGACAAGTTCAAAATTTCCAATGAATCGTTTAACTTTTACAGGATTTTTAGAAGTGATATCTGCGGTACATAAAAGCATGAGGTCATCAATATCATCGCCCGCTTCGAACAATAACCGGCGGATGGCGGAATCGGTAACTCCTTCTTCAGCCAGCGCAATGGGACGCAAATGAAGAAGCACCATTTTCTGTACATATCGCATTTTTTCATTCAGGGGTAGTCTGAAATCGCGAAAAATTCGGGGAACCATTTTTGCACCTTTAAATTCATGAGCATGAAAAGTCCAGCCCGTTCCCTGAATAAATTTTTTTGTCTGTGGTTTAGCGATATCATGAAGAATTGCAGCCCAACGAAGCCAGAGATCATCAGTTTGGGCAGCAACATTGTCAAGTACAGCCAAGGTATGGTTAAAATTGTCTTTATGTCCTTTTCCCTCAATGGTATCAACACCTTTCAGCTCACAAAATGAAGGGAAAATCAGGTTTAACAAGCCGGCATCATCCAACATTCTGAATCCTCTGGAAGGAAGTTTAGCTTGAATAATCAGATTCAGTTCATCCGTAACCCGCTCTTCCGAAACAATAGAGATCCGGTCCGCATTTTTTTTTATGGCTTCAAAGCAGACAGGTTCAATAATAAAATTGAGTTGGGTAGCAAACCGGATCGCACGCATCATGCGCAGTGGATCATCGGAAAAGGTGATATTCGGATCAAGGGGAGTACGGATCACTTTATTATTTAGATCTCTTTGGCCGTCAAAGGGGTCTAAGAATTCACCATAATGATCCCTGGTAAGGTTAATAGCCATAGCATTTATGGTAAAATCCCTTCGATTCTGATCTTCTTCAAGGGTTCCGTTTTCCACGATGGGTTTTCGGGAACTGCTCCGGTATGATTCCTTTCTGGCTCCGACAAATTCAACTTCCCAACCATGATAATTGAGCATGGCTGTTCCAAAGTTTTTAAAAAACTTTACAGGGATTTCCGATCCCGATTTTTCTGCCACTTCAAGCGCAAAGTCGATCCCGCTACCCAATACGACAACGTCAATATCCTTCTTATTGTCGCGTTTCAACAACAGATCCCGGACAAAACCACCGACAACAAAGGCCTGTACTCCCCGGCTGTCAGCTACCTGAGAGATAATATCAAAAATTGGATTGGTAAGATGGGTTTTCAAATGGTGAAATGGTAAAATGGTGAAAAAAGTTTTGCAAAAGTAAGGAATCACCACTTAAAATTCAGAGAAAATTTTGCAGTTGATACTTTGGGGATGTTTCACGGAGTTGTATCTTTGAAGCCAAAATAATGAATCGACAAACTACAAACAAACAACTCATATTATGGCAAAAAGAACAATTGTAACGATGCCAGGTGATGGCATTGGTAAGCTGGTGCTTAATGAGGCTATCCGGGTTTTAGATGCAGCCGGTTTTGATGCAGACTACGTACACGGCGATATTGGCTGGGAGTTTTGGTGCAAAGAAGGCGATCCCTTTCCAGCCCGTACTCAAAAGCTCCTGGAGAAGTATAAAATTGGACTTTTTGGCGCGATTACTTCAAAACCAAAAGACAAAGCAGAAGCTGAGCTTGCTCCGGAACTGAAAGACAAAGGTTTTTCATATTACAGTCCCATTGTCAGCATGCGCCAGAAATACGATCTGGATATCTGTATGCGTCCTTGTAAAACATTTAAGGGCAATCCATTGAACTTTATTCGTCGAGGCTTTGGCGGTGTTATTGAAGAGCCCCTGGTTGATGTCATGATCTTCCGGCAAAATACCGAAGGATTATATGGTGGTGTTGAATGGACCAATCCTCCTGATTTGGTTTATAATGGTCTAATGACCCATAAAAAATTCCAGGAGAATTTTGCATGGTGTCCGCGTCCCGACCTGGCTGTTTCCACGCGTATTTTTACCCGGAAATATACTACCCGGATCGTGAAAGCTGCTTTCGAATATGCCCATTCTCATGGTTATAAAACGGTTACCGTTTGTGAAAAACCCAATGTTATCCGTGAAACTTCCGGAATGATGCTGAAGATTGCCCAGGAGATGTCAAAAAATGAATATCCTGATATTAATGTTCAAAATACCAACATCGATGCCCAGATGATGTGGCTGACCAAAAATCCCGAAACCTACCATGTAATTGTTGCCGGAAATATGTTTGGGGATATTTGTTCTGATGCTTTTGCCGGTTTGATCGGAGGATTGGGATTTGCATGTAGTGCCAACATTGGTCCAGAGATTGCTGTTTTTGAACCCACCCATGGTTCCGCTCCTAAATATGCCGGATTCAATCCGTCCATTGTAAATCCAATAGCAATGATTCTTTCGGCAGTAATGATGTTGGAACATATTGGTGAAATGGAAATTGCAGCCCGGATTTCGAAGGCGGTAGCCGATGTTATTGAAGAAGGCAAAGTAAAGACCTACGACATGATGAAACTGTCAGGAAATCCTGATGTTTTCAGCAAAGGCGCTGTAAATACCGTGCAGATGACGGATGCAGTCATTGCTAAATTGAGGTAACTGGGTAGCAAGATGTCCTTTTAAATTTCATTAATATGACGGATGAAGTATTAAAATTATGGCCGGAATTGATGTGGATCGAAGATCCCATCCTCCGCGAAAAAGTAGCGAATACCTGGGAACTGGCGCTTGAAAGAAGTGTATTGACCCCTGATGATCTGAACACAATTCCTTTTACTTTATTGGCAGGACCCGATCTTAAAGTCTCCTTTATGGCCCATAAAAGATGTGTGGTACATATTGCTTTGGAATCAGGAAAAAAAATGAATGAATTTTTCAAAGAAGATTTGCCAGTTAATATGGATATCCTCATTGCCGGTGCTATTTTAGCAGATGTTGGAAAATTACTTGAATATGAATTGGATATTCATGGAAAATCGATTCAGGGGAAATACGGAAAATACCTGCGTCATCCATTTTCTGGCGTATCTCTTGCCGAGCAGTGCGGAATTCCGGCAGCCGTATGTCACATCATTGCCACTCATGCAGGAGAAGGAGAAATGGTCAAGCGTACCGTAGAAGCCTATATCGTACACCATGCCGATTTTATGGCCTTTGAACCATTCAGGGAAAGATTGAAATAAGTCAACAATTCAACAATTCATTTCATGACAATTATAGAAAAAATAATCACAGCACATAGCAATCAACAGTCAGTAAAACCTGGTGATATTGTGGATGTCATTATTGATACCCGTGCCGCCAGAGATTTTGGAGGAGCCAATGTTGTTAAAAACCTTATAGATAATGGGCTTACCATTGCTGATTCCACAAAGACATTTTTCACTTTCGACTGTAACCCGGGAGGATCGGATCAGAAATATGCCGCCAATCAACATTACTGCCGGCAGTTTGCCCGTGAGAACAACATTCACGTTTATGACGTAAATTCCGGTATTGGAACTCATCTTGCCATTGATCATGGGCTGGTTTGGCCCGGTAGCACATTTGTCTCCACCGACTCACATGCTAATATTTTAGGCGCAATTGGGTCATTTGGACAAGGAATGGGAGATCAGGATATTGCAGCAGCCTGGGCCAAAGGTTCCGTTTGGTTTAAAGTTCCCGAATCGGTAAAAATAAATCTGACCGGGAAACGCCCCTCTAATCTTTCTGCAAAAGATATCGTATTAAACCTACTTTCGATTTTCGGAGCCAATAAATTATTAGGATACGCCGTTGAAATTTATGGAGAAGAAACCGAAAAATTTACTCTTTCCGAGCGAATGACCATCTCTTCAATGGGGACTGAAATGGGTACCATTATTATCCTTTTTCCCACCTCATCAACCCTCCTCCAGGAGCTGAAAGAGATCAATGGAAAGCAATATCACATGGTTACAGCGGATCCTGATGCCGGTTATAAAAAAACCTTCGATATTGACCTGAGTTCGTTCAAAATCATGGTTGCAAAACCCGGACATCCGCATGATGATACCACGATTGAATCGGTACGAAATACAAAAATTGATTCTGGTTTTATCGGGAGTTGCACCAATGGCCGTCTTGAAGATCTCAGAATCGCTGCTGCCATATTGCGAAATCGCAAAGTCGCTCCCGGAGTAGTATTGAAAATTGTACCTGCTACCGATGAAATCTGGACAAAGGCTATGGAAGAAGGGTTGGTACAGATCTTTAAAAATGCCGGCGCGATGGTTTCCAATGCCGGGTGTGCAGGATGTGCCGCTGGTCAGGTAGGGCAAAATGGTCCCGGAGAAGTAACCATCAGTACCGGTAATCGCAATTTTGAAGGGAAACAAGGAAAAGGTTTTGTATATCTGGCTTCACCGGCAGTAGTAGCTGCATCGGCCATTGCGGGTTTCATCACAACGCCCGATCTGATCCCGGATCATCCAACATTATTTCAAACAAAATGCCCCCATGAGGCGAAACAGGTAGCTCCTGTCAAAAAAATCAAATCGGCAAAACCAACCGTTGTTGAAGGAGATGTATGGATTATTCCAAAAGATGATATCGATACGGATATGATCTTCCATAACCGATATCTCACCATCACTGATATCAAAGAGATGGGCCAATATGCTTTTGATAATCTGAAAGGATTTGAAGACTTTGCAAAAAAAGCCAAGGCTGGCGATATCGTGATCACAGGGAAAAATTTCGGAGCTGGCAGCTCCCGTCAACAAGCGGTTGATTGTTTCCTCTCGCTGGGAATATCCTGCATTTTAGCCGAATCTTATGGTGCCATATATGAACGAAATGCGATTAACGCAGCCATGCCCATTCTTACTTATTTACCAGAAATATTGACCCAGGTTGACCTCCGTAATGGCGATCATATCCAGGTTGATTTTACTTCTGGGGAACTGATCAATCAAAGGAATAAGAAACAAGCCAGGATCAATAAATTTTACGATGCTCAAATGGCTATATATAAAAATGGAGGTCTCCTTTAAATAGCAAGATAGCTAAATGGTGAAATTTATCGTTTAAGTTTCCAGCGTTTATGTGACCAGAGATAATATTGTGGATTTTCTTTTATTACCTCTTCCAGCATATACATGAACCGGGTAGTGATCTCCCCGGTTTTTGTTTTGGAAGGATCCGGAGCAAGCATCTTGAATTCGACTGAATAATGTCCCCGTTTCAACTTTCGGGGCCAGGCAAAAACCACTGGAAGATTATGGATCCGCGCATATTTTTCGGGACCATGAAGGACGGCAGTGTCCTGGTTTAGAAAATCCAACCAAAAAGCCAACCGCGTACTTGAGGGACATTGGTCGGCTACCATAAAATATAAAACAGGTTCATCCCAATTGGTATTAAAGGTTTCAGCAGTTCTTGCAATGGAAGCAAGACGCGTCCTCCCTTTAACCCGAATTTTTTGAACAAAATCATCAATATACTTGTTTGAAAGAGGTTTATAGAACCCAATCGGTTTGTGTTTAACCTGTGAACCTGAAGCTTCTCCTCCCCATTCCCAATTACCATAATGACCAGCGACACAAATTACCGATCTGCCATTTTCAAAAAAATCTGACAATATTTCAATACCGGTAAACCGATACCGTTTAACCAGTTCCTCTTCCTTCATAGTAAAGGATTTCAAACTCTCGATCAACAAATCACAAAGGTGATGATAGAATTTTTTTGCAATAGATGTGATTTCTTCCTCACTTTTTTCAGGAAATGATCTTTTCAGATTGGAAAGCACAACGTCCCTGCGGTAACGTATCACTCCATAAATGATATAAAACAAAAAATCGGAAAAACCATATAGAAGACGAAACGGAAGAACACGGAAAACAATAATAAAAGCCTTAAAGAAAAAATAAATCAGTTTATCCATCAAAATCCATCCTTAAAACCAGAATTGCAAAGGTACGGAAGAAAAACTTATTTTTGCGCTCAAATCCAAACCCATGCTCATTATCAAGCGACACAATACCGACCCCTACTTTAATCTGGCTACCGAAGAGTACGTTCTCAAAAACTTTGACGAAGACTGCTTTATGCTTTGGCGTGATGAGCCGTGCATTATTGTCGGAAAACATCAGAACACCCTGGCCGAGATCAATGTTGACTACGTAAAACAAAACAACATCGCGGTGGTTCGCCGTTTAACTGGTGGTGGTGCCGTTTTTCATGACCTCGGGAACCTGAATTTCACCTTTATCCAGCAAGGAAAACAGGAGAACTTAATTGACTTTAGAAAATACACCCTTCCCATCCTTGAGGTATTGCAAAAAATGGGTATTTCCGCCAAATTCGAAGGCCGTAACGACCTGACCATCGACGGTCGAAAATTTAGCGGAAACGCAGAGTGTATATGGAAACAAAGGGTATTACATCATGGAACTCTTTTGTTTTCTTCGCACATGCCAAACCTTACGCAAGCGTTGAATGCCGATCCTGAAAAATTTAATGATAAAGCCGTAAAGTCAGTACAAAGCCGGGTGACAAACATCAGCGAACATTTAAAAGAGCCTATTACAGTCTTAAAATTTGCCGACCTGATCCAGAATCATATTATGGAAAAATATCCTGATGCCCGTCCTATTGAACTATCTCCATCGGACCATGATAAGATCCATGAATTGGTAAAAACGAAATACAGCACATGGGAATGGAATTTCGGCTATTCCCCCAATTACAATTTCAAAAAGCGTATCCGTACTAAAAAAGGTGGAAGCATCGAATTTTCCCTTGAAGTCCAAAACGGGACCATCCTCTATGCGAAAATATTTGGTGATTATTTCTGCAAACACGATACGAAAGATATCGAAAAAGCTCTTGTGGGAATTGAACATCAAGAGAACGCCTTGCGTATCATGCTGGGTAAATTTATTTTGGATGATTACTTTTCAAATGTCACCTTAGAAGAGTTGATCGACGGACTTTTATAGGAATCTTTTCTAATTTTGATCACTAACCCTAAGATGATGAGATACCAGCAAGGTTTTTTAAAAATAGTCATTGCATTTTTCTTTGTGGTCACTGTTTCCGCCTGTTCGTCAGGAGGAACGAAGAAAAATTCGGAATCTTTTATATTGCCTGAATCAGGGGTCATCCATGAAAAGATTCGAATAAATAAAGATTCGTCGTTATCGTATGCACTATACCTCCCATCAAGTCTCAAACCTTCATCGCCTGCGCTCCGTTACCCGGTTATCTTGGCTTTTGATCCTCATAGTTCCGGATTACTCCCGGTAAAATTGTACAAAGATTTAGCCGAAAAATATGGCATTATCATGCTGGGATCCAATAATTCAAAAAATGGTTTATCGGAAGAAAAGGTTCTCAATATCATCTCCCGCCTTTTCGATGAGGTGCATGAAAATTACCCCATTGATTCAAACAGGATATATTTGATGGGGTTTTCCGGAGGTTCAAGAATAGCCAGTCTAACTGCGATGTTACATCCCGAAGTCAAAGCAGTAATTGGCTGTGGAGCAGGATTCCCGCAAGGATCCCAACCTCCTCTTTACAAGTTCGATTATTTTGGTTTGGTAGGTTTAGCTGATTTTAACATGAATGAAATGATGCAATTGGATGGGATGTTGAACCTGCTCAAAATGCGACATTTCATCACCACCTTTACCGGTCCCCATGCCTGGCCTCCTCTGGAGAACATGGAAGATGCTTTTCAATGGATTACCTTAAACGCCATGAAAGATGGGAAAATACTTAAAGATGAAGTACTGGTTTCGAAAATCATGCAGGGTTTTGTACAAAGGATCCAGAAACAAAAGACAGAAAACAGGATGATAGAAGCAGTCCAATCATGTAAAGAAGCCATAGCATTTGCAGATGGTTTAGCGGAGGTCACTTCCTTTGAAAAGGAGCTTCAGGCTATCCTCCAGCTTCCGGAATTTAAAAAACAAACGCTTTACAGGGATAATATTCTTAAAAAGGAGCAAAACGAGCAACAATTATTGATGGATGCCCTGTTTTCAAAAGATGAAGCGTGGTGGAAAGCCAGAATTAATAAGATGTCGGGTGTATCGATGAAAGATAAAAACCCGGAAGATACTTTGATGAATTCCAGGTTAAAAGCATTTTTAAGTTTGTTCTGTTATTCGAATGTGAATGCTGCCATGACTCAACATAACCAGGAGATGTCCGGAAAATTGGTTAAGATATATCAACTTGCAGATCCAACAAATCCGGAAGCATGGTATTTGGGTGCGGTGATCCGGATGCAAGCCAATGACAGTTTAGAAGGTATCCGGTTATTGAAGACTGCTGTTTCCACAGGGTTTACTGACAGAACCAGAACCCTCAATCAACCCGAATTCAAATCTTTGAAGAATTCACCTGCTTTTTTTGATATTCTACAAAAAATGAAGTAATGACAATCCAGGAACAACAGGCTAAACTGAAAGATTTTTCCACGCAACTTGAAGGAGATGTATATCTTGATGATGTTTACCGGACACTTTATGCCACAGATGCTTCCGCTTATCGGGAAATTCCGTTGGGTGTTGTCAGACCGAAAAACGAACTGGATATTTCACGGCTTATAGCTTTTGCAAATGCCGAAAAAATCTCCTTGATTCCGAGGACTGCCGGCACTTCTCTTGCCGGGCAGGTGGTTGGTTCGGGGTTGGTGGTAGATGTATCACGCTATATGACCAGCATTCTGGAAATAAATGCCACAGCGCATTGGGTCCGAGTTCAACCCGGAGTGATCCTGGATGAGTTGAACAAAGCTGTAGAAAACAGAGGTTTGTTTTTCGGGCCAGAAACGAGTACTTCGAGCCGGTGTATGATGGGAGGTATGGTGGGGAATAACTCCTGCGGGGCCCATTCGATTTTGTATGGCAGTACCCGTGACCATGTAATTTCTGTAAAAGGGTTCCTCAGCGATGGCTCGGAAGTTGAGTTTAAATCCCTCACCCCAGCAGAATTTAAACTGAAATGCATCGGGAATACTCTTGAAAATCGTATTTACAGGCAAATTGACGAAATCCTTTCAAATCCCGAAAATCAGGAATCCATCCGAAACGAATATCCTGATCCCTCCATTCACCGTCGAAATACAGGATATGCTCTTGATCTTCTGCTCGACAGGGCACCGTTCAACTTCTCCAAATTAATTGCAGGGTCGGAAGGCACTTTGATGTTCATGACCGAAATCAAACTCAACCTGGTCCCCTTGCCCCCCAAAGAGAAAGCATTAATCTGTGTTCATTGTCACAGCGTTACCGAAGCATTAAAAGCCAATCTGATTGCTCTGAAATATGAACCAGGTAGTGTTGAATTGATGGATAAAGCCATCATGGATTGTACCAAAGATAACATCACCCAACGACAGAACCGTTTTTTCATCGAAGGCGATCCGGGTGCAATCCTGATTATTGAATTTGCCCGTCAAACAAGAGAAGAGATCACTTCAATATACAAAAGAATTGAAGCTGAACTTAGGGCCAATGGTTTGGGGCACCATTTTCCTATTGTATTTCCTCCGGATGTAAAAAAAGTATGGGACTTGAGGAAAGCAGGTCTTGGTGTTCTGTCAAATTATCCCGGTGATCGTAAACCCGTTCCGGTAACTGAAGATACGGCGGTGCATCCATCGGTATTGCCGGAATATATTGCTGCTTTCGATCAGATGCTTTCCAGTCATGGCCTTTCGTGTGTGTATTATGCTCATGTTGGTTCCGGCGAGTTACATCTTCGTCCGGTATTGAATCTGAAAGATCCTGGAGATGTTGAGCTTTTCCATACAGTAGCGCTGGAAACCGCTTATCTTGTTAAAAAATTCAAAGGTTCCCTATCCGGTGAACATGGAGACGGACGGCTAAGGGGTGAATTTATTCCGTTGATGCTGGGAGAAAGAAATTATCAGTTGCTTAAAGATATTAAGCAACTATGGGATCCCTTTCATCTCTTTAATCCCAATAAAATTGTGGATACTCCTAAGATGAATACCCATCTTAGATTTGAAGCCGGAAAACCGGGAAAAGATATTCCCACGATCTTTGATTTTTCGAAAAGCCATGGAATCCTTAGAGCTGCAGAACAATGCAATGGCTCGGGAGATTGCCGAAACACCCCCATAACCGGTCGCTGGATGTGTCCTTCTTATATGGCTCTAAAAGACGAACAAGCCACTACCCGCGCCCGTGCAAATATCCTCCGTGAGTTTCTCACCAATTCTACAAAAGCTAACCCCTTTGATCATCCCGAAATTTATGGGGTGATGGATTTATGCCTCTCTTGCAAAGCCTGCAAATCCGAGTGCCCTTCAAATGTGGATATAGCGAAACTCAAAGCAGAATTTCTTCAACATTATTACGATGCTCATGGAGTTCCATTCCGATCATGGCTCATCGCCAATATCACCCGAATCAATAAATTGGGAAGCCTTGTCCCATCACTTTTTAATTTCTTTCAGAAAAATAAATTTTTCTCGGAAATTACAAAAATGTGCATTGGGTTTGCCCCGGAGCGGAATATTCCGCTTCTATATTCAACTACGCTCCGGGCCTGGGCTGCAAAGTACCCGCAAAAAGAGGATCTTACAAAAGTTGTATATCTCTTTGCCGATGAATTCTCTAATTTCAATGATGTGGAGATTGGCATGAAAGCGATCAAACTGCTGAATATTTTTGGATACCGTGTTATTCTTCCCGATCATGAAGAAAGTGGACGAACCTTCCTTTCCAAAGGGTTGATCAGAAGAGCAAAAAAACTGGCAAATGAAAACATTCATAAATTAAAAGATCTTATAACGGAAGATACTCCGTTGATTGGAATTGAGCCATCAGCCATTCTAACCTTCCGTGATGAATATCCTGATCTGGCAGACCGGTCGTTACAGGAAGCGGCACAAAAATTGGCAAAAAACGCGCTGATGTTTGATGAATTCATTCTTCGCAACGTGCCTCCCGCCTCTCTGTTTACCACAGAGTCGAAACAAATCAAACTTCATGGTCATTGTCATCAAAAAGCATTGGCTTCGGTAGAATCCACAAAAAAAATGCTTTCTATCCCTGTCAACTATCAGGTGGAAGAGATCAAATCGGGATGTTGTGGCATGGCAGGGGCATTCGGATATGAAAAGGAGCATTATCAGGTATCGATGAAAGTAGGAGAGCTAATCCTTTTCCCGGAAATACGAAAATCTGATACTGAAGTGATAATTGCTGCTCCAGGGACTTCCTGCAGAAATCAAATTAAAGATGGAACCGGTCATACAGCATACCATCCAATAGAGATTCTGTATGAAGCCATAAAAAAATAGCGAAATGGGGCTGAATCTATTTAAAGGAGTTTTCCGTCAGATTTCAAGGGATGTTCCTTCTTGTGCAACGTAAGATTCAAAAAAAACAGATTTTGCTTCTTCAAGAAGAGGGGTTAAATCTTCATATCTGGCTGAGAAATGTCCAAGGAGTAACTTCGTTACCTGTGCTTTTTGAGCGAGTGTAGCGGCCTCTTTAGCTGTGGTATGGAATTTTTCCGCTGCTGCTCCTGCCAGATCTTCCATAAACGTTGACTCATGATATAACAATTTAACTCCGGAGATATATGGAATAATGGACTCCGTATAAACAGTGTCGCTGCAATAGGCGTAGGAACGTGGAATAACGATTTTGCGCGGAGGGTTTTTCTCACGGAATATAAAACCACAAGTTGGCACAGCGTGTTTTAGTGGAAAACTATGAATAGACAAATGATCGTCTTCGTGTATTAAAACATGTTGATCCATAATCAATGGATGGAAAACCAAGGGAAATACCAACCGGGTCAGTGAAAGTTCCATTTGAAGATCTAACACTTCCATCAGTCTGGGAGGGCCAAAAAGGTGAAGTTCTGTTTTTCGCCCAAGGAGGTGCATCGAGTTGAGCAAGCCAATCAATCCGAAATAATGATCACCATGCAGATGACTGATAAAGATATACCGTATTTTCTGTAATGAGATATGAAATTTTCTCAGTTGGAACTGGGTTCCTTCTCCGCAATCGATTAAAAAGAAGCGCTCATTTGCATTAAGCAAATGAGCGCTAAGATTTCGATCGTTGGCCGGAATTGCAGCACTGCTGCCAAGCACTGTCAACGAAAAAGTCATGGCCGTTTATTCTACTGTTGGTTCTTCAGCAGCAGGTTCAGCTTCAGGTTTTGGTTCAGCTTCAGGTTTTGGTTCTTCCTTTTTAGCTGGTTTTTTAGCGGCTGCTTTTTCTTCTGCAGCAACCATATCGGCTTTCAGGTTAGCTAAAGATTCGATATCGCCAAGGGTCGTCTTCTCCAGGTTGTCTTTTATTTTCTTGACCGCTTTCTTGGTATCTTTTTCGGTTTTCAAGCCGGTTTTAGCTTCCTTATTCCGTTCAGCATTTACTTCATCCTGATGGATTTTGCTATGAGAAAGGATGATCTTCTTATTTTCCTTAGAAAATTCGATCACCTTGAAATCCAAGGCCTCTTCTTCTCTAGCCTGGGTATTGTCTTCCTTGCCAAGATGACGAAGCGGGGCAAAACCCTCAACACCATAAGGAAGTGCCACAATGGCACCTTTATCGTTCATACTGACAATGGTACCCTTATGTACCGATCCGATGGCAAAAACACTTTCGAAAACATCCCAGGGATTTTCTTCTAATTGTTTATGTCCCAGACTGAGTCTACGGTTATCCACATCCACATCCAGAACAATCACTTCGATGGTTTCACCGATCTTGGTAAATTCTGCAGGATGCTTGATTTTCTTTGACCAACTCAAATCGGAAATATGGATCAATCCATCTACACCCTCTTCCAGTTCAACAAAAATACCGAAGTTGGTAAAATTGCGGACGGTAGCAGTATGTTTCGACTTAAGGGGATATTTTTCCTTGATATTAGCCCAGGGATCTGGAATTAATTGTTTGATACCCATCGACATTTTACGTTCTTCGCGATCAAGGGTAAGGATGACAGCTTCAACTTCCTGACCAACTTTAAGGAAATCATGGGCGGTACGGAGGTGTTGTGACCACGACATTTCAGAAACGTGGATCAGACCTTCAACGCCCGTAGTAATTTCTACAAATGCACCATAATCGGCAATTACAACAACCTTACCTTTTACCTTGTCACCAATTTTAAGGTTCTGGTCAAGGGAATCCCAGGGGTGCGGGGTCAATTGTTTCAAACCAAGGGCAATTCGTTTTTTATTATCATCAAAATCAAGAATAACGACTTTGATTTTCTGATCCAGTTTTACGATTTCTTCGGGGTGGTTGATACGTCCCCAGCTTAAGTCGGTAATATGGATAAGACCATCTACTCCACCGAGGTCAACAAATACGCCATAGCTGGTGATATTTTTAACAGTACCTTCGAGGATCTGTCCTTTTTCAAGCTTTTTAATGATCTCTGCTTTTTGGGCTTCCAGTTCATCTTCGATCAGTGCTTTATGGGAAACCACTACATTTTTGTATTCATGGTTGATTTTTACAACCTTGAATTCCATTACTTTATCCACGAAAACATCGTAATCGCGGATGGGTTTTACATCAATCTGCGATCCGGGAAGGAAGGCTTCGATACCAAAAATATCAACGATCAAGCCGCCTTTGGTACGGGATTTCACATAACCTTTAATGATTTCTTGTTTCTCATAAGCATCATTGATGCGTTCCCAGGATTTAAGGATTCTGGCTTTTTTATGGGAAAGGAGCAACTGACCACTAGTATCTTCCTGATTTTCTACGTATACTTCAACTTTATCTCCGATTTTCAAATCCGGATTATAACGGAATTCATTGATTTGAATAACCCCATCGGATTTGAAGCCGATATTCACTACTACTTCGCGGTTGGTCATGGTAACCACCGTTCCTTCGATCACTTCGTGATCCTGAATTGCGCGGAGTGTTTGGTCATAAACATCTTCCAGTTTACGGCGTTCATCATTGGAATAAATTTCGTGTTTTTTTCCGATTGCGTCCCAATCAAAATTCTTCAGATCTTCATTAGAAGGACGATGTCTTTTTGGCTTTGATTCAGGTTCAACAGGTACGGCTTCTGCAACAGGCTGATTAATGGGTTCAGCGACTGGTTCGACCGGGATTTCTGTTTTCACCGCTTCTACATCGGAAGCTACTGGTTCAGTGTTTACAATTTTTTCAACATTGGGTTCAGCATTCTGCTCCATGTTTACATTGTTTTCTTCAGGAGTCATTTACTTTTTGCTTTGTGGCAGCGCGATTGCGCCAACCGGGTTTAACATTTGGTTTATTTTCAGGGAATTCAAATAAAGAACGATTTTCCATTTCACCCCTGACAAAATGGGGTGCAAAGGTAAGAAAGAATTTACGATTGCCAAAATATACGGTTTTAATTACGCTGATTTCCTTATCTTTGCACCTTAATTTTTATCATTCATGCCGTTAAAATGTGGAATTATCGGGCTTTCCGGTTCCGGGAAGACAACTTTATTTAATTGTATCTCAAGCAATCGTGCAGAGACTCATCAGGCTGCTTTTTCAGGGACCAAGTCAAACCTCGGGATAATCAATGTGCCTGATCCGCGCCTGTTTGCTATCGATGCACTTATTAAATCCGCAAAAATTGTTACTGCGACTATTGAAATGGTCGACATCCCCGGGCTTTCCAAAGGAGGAAGTCATACAGAAGGCAATAAATTTCTCTCTGATATCCGGAATGTGGATGCCCTGATTCATGTAGTGCGGTGTTTTGATGACCCTCTCCTTCCCCATATCGAAGGGTCGGTGGATGCAATACGCGACAAAGAAATTGTGGATCTGGAGTTGGGAATTAAGGATCTGGAGTCGGTGGAGAAAAAGATTACGAGGATGGAAAGGCTGATCAAGGCGGGTGATAAAGATGCCAAGCGCGGGCTCGAGGTATTGCAGCACCTTAAATCCCATCTCGAATCTTTTCAACCCGCACGTACAGCTCAGGTTTCTGAGGAGGATCGAAAATTTACCGACGATTTATTCCTGCTAAGCGACAAACCGGTAATGTATGTTTGCAATGTGGATGATACTTCTGCCCTCAAAGGGAATCAATACACCACTCGGTTCATGGATTCCCTTTCCGGTGAAAATGCCGAAGTCCTGATCATTGCCGGAAAAATGGAAGCCGAAATCGCCGAGTTGGAAAACCCAGAGGACCGGTTGGCCTTTTTATCGGATGCCGGTCTTACAGAACCCGGCGTTAACCGTTTGGTAAGAACTGCCTTCCATTTGCTAGACCTGCAATGTTTTTTCACGGCAGGTCCCAAAGAGGTCAGAGCTTGGACCATCAAAAAAGGGATGACGGCACCACAAGCGGCTGGGGTGATTCACAGCGACCTTGAACGTGGGTTCATCCGCGCTGAAGTTATGAAATACGATGATTTTATCACGCTTAAAAGCGAACTTGCCTGTAAGGAAAACGGAAAATTAAATGTTGAAGGAAAAAATTATGTAATCGGAGATGGGGATATCCTTCACATCCGGTTTAATGTATAGTAATTGTCCTTTAGGTCTGTCTAAACAAACCTGGCAAAATTCTTCAATTTCTCAATAAAATCAGCTTTTTTCCGAACCGAAACTTCCACCTCGGTATTGTCTTCAAGAATAACGGAACCACCTTTCCCTTTAATATATCGTTTAATATACATGAGATTGATCAGATGTTTGCTATGAACACGTGAAAACGGAAGATCTTCCAGAATTCTTTCGTAGTTGTTTAATGGTTTGGAAGCAACAAACCGTTGTCCGTTTGCCATGAAAAAGAGGGTATAAACATCACTTGCTTCGAGCCGGATTATATCACTTAACTTAACAATATTCAAGCCATCGGTGGAAGGGATAATGATCTTTTCATTTTTACTTTTCAAAGAGTCGCGCAGTACATTTAAACGGTTGTCTATTTCATCGACTTTTACATCTTTGTACCGGTTGATTGCCGACTCCAGCATTTCCAGTGTAACTGGTTTGATGAGGTAATGGAGAGCTGAAAATTCAAAAGCGCGGACAGCATACTTATCGAATGCGGTAATAAAAATAACCTGGAAATTTTTATAGGTAACCCGTTCAATCACTTCAAAACCTTCACCATCCGGCATGTTGATATCAAGAAACACCAAATCCGGCGTTGTTGAATCAATCAGTTGAATTCCCTCCCGAACACCATGAGCAACCCCAACTACTTCCATGTTATGGAATTGTGTTGCGAGTAAAGTACTAAGTGAAAGAATGACCGTTTTATCATCATCAATCAATACGATCTTCGTTGTTTTATCCATAAGGAGAAGTTTATTTATTGTCAGCTAAATATAGTAATTTTGCAACGTATTTTAATGTCAATGGCTAAAATATTGAATTTTACACCCCGATGATGTTAAGTGTTGAAAAAATATTAAAAAAAAACAACTTTTCCAAAACAGACTTGCAATATTTGCTTGAGTCGAAAGGAGAAGAACGTCAGACAATATTTGAAAAATCAAAAGCGACAAAGGAGTTATTTGTCGGTCATAAAGTCTATTTCCGGGGGTTGATAGAGTATGCCAATTTTTGCTCCAAGAACTGTTATTATTGTGGAATCCGGGCTGGGAATAAACAATTTACGCGATATCAACTCACCGATGAAGAGGTGATGGAAGCCGTGGATTATGCATTTTCCAACAATTATGGCTCTCTAGTAATTCAATCGGGCGAGCGGACCAACAAGACCTTTGTTTCTAAAATAGAAGGATTGTTAAAAAAGATTCAGTTTCTGACAAAGGGGAAACTTCATATAACCCTATCCCTTGGGGAACAGCGTGAAGAGACATACAGGCGTTGGTTTGAAGCCGGTGCCCACCGATATTTATTGCGAATCGAAGTATCGAACCCGGTATTGTATAAAAAACTCCATCCCGATAATATTCATCATAATTACCAGCAGCGGTTATTGGCTTTACAAACATTGCGGCAAGTCGGATATCAGGTAGGTACCGGGGTCATGATAGGGTTGCCTTTTCAAACAATCTCCGATCTGGCCGATGATCTCCTGTTCTTCCGGGATTTTGATGTAGATATGGTTGGAATGGGGCCCTATATTGAGCATATTGATACTCCTTTATATCAATACCGAGATACCTTGCTGCCCCTCCAGGAACGGTTTGACCTTTCACTAAAAATGATCGCCATTTTGCGGATCATGATGAAAGATATCAATATTGCCGCAACCACCGCCATGCAAACCATTGATCCACAGGGAAGAGAAAAGGCTTTAATGGTTGGAGCCAATGTGATCATGCCCAATCTTACCCCGGTAAAATACCGTCAGGATTACCTCCTTTATGAAAATAAACCTTGTCTCGACGAAGAAGCTTCTGAGTGTAAAAATTGCCTGGAAATCCGAATCCACATGGCCGGAGATCAAATTGCATACGGGGAGTGGGGCGATTCCAGGCACTTCCGCAACAGAACCACAAAAAAATAAACATTCACTATTTCACTATTAATTATGCGCCACGCACCAACCACTCACCCAACTATTTTCGAACAAGTAGAAATCATCGATGCCGGTTCTGAAGGAATGTCAGTGGGCAAGGTGAATGATAAAGTCATTTTCGTACCTTTTGTGGTGCCAGGAGATGTGGTGGATGTTCAAATTGTACGGAGAAAGAAAAAGTATCTGGAAGGAAAAGCCATTAAATTCCACACGCTTTCAACTAAACGAATTGATCCACACTGTAGTCATTTCGGGGTTTGTGGTGGATGTCGCTGGCAAAATATGCAATATTCGGAGCAATTATATTACAAACAAAAGCAGGTGTTTGATAATCTGACTCGGATCGGGAAGCTGGAACAACCGGTTATTTTGCCCATTCTTCCTTCCCCTGAAACAAGATACTACCGGAATAAATTGGATTTTACTTTTTCAAATCACCGGTGGTTAACCGAAGATGACAAAAACCTGGAATCCGGAATGGCCGATACGCGTGCACTCGGGTTTCATGTTCCCCAGTTTTTCGACAAGGTTGTCGATATTCAAGAGTGCTTTCATCAAAAAGACCCCTCGAATGTGATCCGGAATGTCATGCGAAAATATGCTTTTGAGAATAACCTCTCGTTTTACGATGTACGTATCTGGCAAGGATTCTTGCGCAATCTCATCATCCGGACCACCCATGCCGGCGGCTTGATGCTCATTGTTGTTTTCCAGCATGAAGATGAGGCCATATCCCCGCTCCTGACCCATCTGCTCAAAACATTTCCGGAAATTACCAGTTTATATTATGTGATCAATCCGAAAAAGAATGATACGATAAATGACCTCGAATTTCGCCTCTTTGCCGGAGAGCCTTATATCACAGAGAAAATGCCGCCATTCAAACAGAATGCCGCCGAAATACAATTCCGTATCGGCCCGGCTTCGTTTTTTCAAACAAATTCACTTCAGTCATTCAATCTTTACAGGACAGCAGCCGAATTTGCCGGTTTTTCCGGAAATGAAAGGGTATATGATCTGTATACCGGAACCGGAACAATTGCCAATTATATCGCCCCATATATCGGAAATGTGATTGGGATTGAATCGGTAGAGTCTGCTATTTTTGATGCCAGAATAAATTCGCAGATTAACGGGATTAAAAACACGCTTTTTTTTGCTGGAGAAACGGAAAAAATACTCACTCCGGAATTTACTGCCCAATATGGTATCCCGGATGTTATTATTACCGATCCCCCTCGAACAGGCATGCATGAAAAAGTAATAAATACTATCCTGACCATTCTCCCTGAAAAAATTGTGTATGTCAGTTGCAATCCGGCTACCCAAGCACGCGACATTTTGCTGTTATCCGAATCCTATATCATGGTGAAATGTCAGCCGATAGATATGTTCCCCCACACCCAACATGTGGAAAATGTGGCTTTATTAACAAAAAAAGTTAGTCCGTTTCCAACCGCTCAAGAATCCAGTTGATTGCTTCGGTTGCATTCATCTTCCCAGCCTCTACAATGAGATTTGCCTGATTATAAAAGAAAGAACGAATTGAAAGTTGCTCTGCAACAGTATTTTCGAGATGCTCTGGCGGAATATCTTTTAGCAGTGGCCGTTTGCGGCGAACCTGTTTTAACCGCTCCATCAAAGCAAGAATTTCCCAGCGAAGGTAAATTGAAGTTCCTGCTGAATTAATAAAATCCATATTATCAAAAAAACAAGCAGTTCCGCCGCCAGTTGCGATGACGGTATTTTGCAAAGAAAGTGTATCTTGGAGCATTATCTTTTCCAGTTTACGAAAAGTTTCTTCCCCATATTTTTCAAAAAAATCAAGAATCGTAATCCGGTATCGTTGTTCAATCAAAGTATCGAGATCAACGAAATCATATCCCAGCCTTCCGGCCAGAGCATGTCCCAGGTTCGATTTCCCCGAAGCCATATATCCGATCAGGTATATACGCATTGCTGTAAAAATACGATTTTTTTTTATATTTTTGCACTGCTTTAAAAGTAAGACAGCATGAGCTCTTTACGATTACTTACATTTTGTTCTCTTGTCACCGTTTTTATTCTTACCGGGTGTAATTCAGGTGGAAATGGCCGATCTGCATCGGTTCCTACCGATGTTGTCAGCAATCCGAATAGTGCAACCGGCAAGAGTGACCTAAGTTCATTACCAGTCATTCAGTTTGAAGAAACCGAACACGATTTCGGGCGAATCCTTGAAGGAGAGACGGTATCCTTTAGCTTTAAATTTAAAAACACCGGCAAATCCGAGCTCGTCATTGCAGATGTAACCACCTCCTGCGGTTGTACTGTTCCATCGTATCCCAAAATTCCACTCCAACCCGGAGAAAAAGGGATCGTTAAAGTTGCGTTTAACAGCATCGGAAAAAGAGGATTTCAATCAAAAAATATTCTCGTTGTTGCCAATACCCAACCCAATACTACCATGTTGCGAATCAAAGCTCAGGTGGTTAATGCAAGAAGTGAATAGAAAACAATTAACAAAAACTATATAATCTAAAATCGTAAATTTAAAATCGTAAATCCCATAAATTATGACAAATTTGTTAAATATTCTTCTCATGGCTCCACAGGGCCAAGGTCAACAACAAAGTGGTTGGTTATCATTCCTTCCTTTATTGCTGATCATTGTTGTTTTCTATTTTTTCTTTATCCGCCCTCAGATGAAGCGTTCGAAAGATCAGAAAAAATTTAAGGAAAGTCTGCAAAAAGGGCAGAAAATCATCACCATTGGCGGAATTCATGGAAAGATCGTTGAAATTCAGGATACCACAGTAACCATTGAAGTTGAAAACGGAGTTCGGTTAAGGGTTGAAAAAACGGCTGTGGCCATGGATAATTCGCAGACCATAGAAAACAAATAATTTTTCATAAATTTCACCGATGAAGAACGATTTTATTGAATTCATCGGGAATGCCCGAAATAGAAAAAGCGAGAAATTCAGACATCAATTGTCGATTTTCTTAGTTTGTCTTATTCTTTCGGTATTCTTCTGGATGCTTGTCAGGCTGTCCAAGGACTATTATTATGCCATCGAATACCGGCTTAAATACACCAATTATCCGGCCAACTATAAATTATCCGGGTTTTCCGACTCTACCCTGACTTTAAAAATCAAACTTCAGGGATATGAATTTCTTTCAGAAAAGTTCGTCGATCAAAATGACCGTGAATTTGAAGTGAGTCTTGAGAATCTCCGGGTTCGTAATACCGATTCCAACCCCTGGGGATATATTCTTACCAACAGGCTGGGTAAAGAAATCATCGCACAAACAAACTTCAACAGCGACGTATATTTTGTTACTCCGGATACCTTGTTTTTTAAGTTTGAGAATACCAGTATCCACCGAATTCCTTCCAGATCAGTCATTTTAAAAAGAGATTCTTTGATGCTGCGATCCGATTCCACGATAAAATTTGTGGATCCCTCCCACATCTATGTAAAAAAACATTGACCATGCTCAAAGTCGGGCTTACTGGCAATATCGGAAGCGGAAAGACATTCGTTTCGAAAGTCTTTTCCGTATTAAGAGTTCCTGTTTATGTTGCGGATGAAGCAGGAAAAAAGCACCTGGATGATCCGCTTGTAAAATCCGATCTTGTTGAACATTTTAGCAAAACCATCCTTACTAAAGATGGTAAAATCAACCGGAAATCACTGGCTTCTATTGTTTTTAATGATCCTTTCGCATTACAGGTATTAAATTCGATAATCCATCCGTTGGTGATCCGTGATTTCGAGGAGTGGACGCTGCTTCATTTTAGCGCCGTTTATGTTATTCATGAGGCTGCCATTATCTTTGAAAGCGGCTTCCAAAAGAAATTTGACTTTATCATTCACGTTTCATGTCCCAAAGAAATTGCCATCGAACGGGTCATGCACAGAGACCATGTCGATGGCAATTCAGTATTGAAACGGATGGCATTTCAGATGGAAGATGCAGAAAAATCGAGTCTATCCGATTTCATCATAAACAACGATGGAACAAATCTGGTTATTCCCCAGGTGTTATCCATTCACAAGCAACTCATACAGATTGGCGCACAACGCGATAAGAAAAGTGCGTTTCGGAGCGATGACAACAATGAAAATCATGAGCCAACTTAAAATATCTGCAGTTTGTTATCTGAATACCATTCCTTTTGTTTATGGCCTTCAACAATCGGGTTTGTTAAAAAACTTCCGCTTAGATCTGGATATTCCTTCCATTTGCGCGAAAAAACTTCAATCCGAAGAAGTGGATATCTCCTTGGTTCCGGTAGGCGCTTTTACCGATTTCACCCAATATCATCTCATCTCTGATTATTGCATCGGGGCAGTTGGTGAAGTAAAAACCGTATTGCTTCTTTCTAAGGTCCCATTAGATAAGATCCGTAAAATCTCGCTTGATTTCGATTCCAGAACCTCGGTTAGACTTATCAAAGTGTTAGGAGAACATTACTGGCACATTTCACCTGAATGGGAAAATTTATCCTCTGACCGGCTTATGAAGTCATACATACCTGAATCTGTAGTAGCAATCGGAGATAAGACGTTTACACTGAGAGGACATTATCCGTATATTTATGACCTGGCAGAAGTTTGGATTAATTTCACCTCTTTGCCTTTTGTTTTCGCAGCCTGGATTTCGAAGAAAAAAATGCCCGCCAGTATTCTTGCCCCTTTCACCGAGGCACTTTCATACGGTGTCGACCACAAAAAAGAAAGTATTGAGTTTTTTAAGGACAAACTGCCTCAAGACGTTGACTGCCTTGATTACCTTGAAAAGAATATCTCTTATCTTTTGGATATCCAAAAGAGACAAGGATTGGAGTTATTTCTTAGCTACCTTAAATGATCCACACAATTTCCTGATTACTTTTTTACCGGGTAACCCTTTTGTTTCGCCATATCTTCCAACCTTTTTTGGAAACCTGATTTTTTAATCGGTTTCTTTTTATTGGCTTCGATCTGTAAGCGAAGTTTTTTCTCATCAAGTACCGCTCTGATAAAATAGATCTGGGCAAACGTGAGAAGGTTAGCCAACAGGTAGTAATAACTCAACCCTGAGGAATAGTCGTTAAACCAGAAAAGAAACATGACCGGCATCATATACATCATGGCTTTCATACCGGGCATCTGGGCTTGTTGGGATCCCATCATCTGGTCGTTGATTTTGGTATAGATAACACTGGAGATGGTCATCAGCAGGGCGAAGAGGCTCACATGATCACCGTACCAGGGAAGTGAAAAACCGCCCGGAAAAGTCCAGATTGAATCGTAGGACGACAGATCTTTGGCCCATAAGAAAGCTTGCTGACGGAGTTCAATGGAGGATGGAAAAAAGCGGAACATGGCAATCAGGATAGGCATCTGAAGTAGCATTGGTACACAGCCAGCCATGGGATTAACACCTGCTTTTTTATACAGGTCCATGGTGGCTTGTTGCTTTTTCATAGCATCCTCTTTCTTAGGATATTTTTTATTCAACTCATCAATTTCGGGTTTAAGAACCCGCATTTTGGCAGAAGATTTATATGTTTTAAATGCGATGGGAAATAAAACGATCTTTAACAATATGGTCAGAATAAGAATGATGATTCCGTAGTTCCATCCGAAATTACCGAAGAAGGTAAAGACAGGGATCACAGCATAGATATTGATCCAGGCCATCAGAAAAAATCCCCATCCGAGTGGAATTTGTTGTTCGAGATCCAGTTTGTAGTGTTTTAACCCATAATATTTATTTGGTCCGAAATACATCGACATCGACAGAGATTTGTTTTCGGCCGGTAAGAATGGAATTCCAACTTCAGCCGACATCGATTTTACGTAATTTTTTTGTGACGGGAGGGTATTTGTTCTCAACCTGGGTTCACCGAAATAATTATCAGCGATCAGCGAACTGCAAAAAAATTGTTGCTTAAAAGAAAGCCATTTTATCTTTTCATTTTTCAAATTTTTCTCTTCATCCTTGGTTTCTGAAAGATAATCCACCTTATCATCAATATATTTAAAATAGAGGGTGGAATTCATGTGCTCCATTTTCAAACTTTTTTCGAGTTGATTAAGGTTATCGTTCCAGTTCAGTACGAGATATTTGGTTGATGGATCCATCACATCCAACATCCCAGAAAAGTTAACCTGGAATCTGAGCATATATTCATTTCCCTTAATCGTATATTGGTATTCGATATATTTCGCAGGATCAAAAGAAGTATCGGAGGAAGCAATGTAAAGACGCATTCCAAAACGGATAGAGTCATTTCCGGAGACTTTCAGGAGACCTTTTTTGGCATCTTCCGGCGTATTGAAAAAAGGTTGAAAATAGAGTTTGTCGGTATTTATTATTCTGTTATTGGAAAAAAAAGAAAATCCGAAATGCAAGGAATCCGAATCCATCAGAATCAAGGGTTTTTTATCCCAGGTGAGGTATTTTTTTAATTCTACCGATGAAATTTTTCCTCCAAGAGAGGCGATTTTCAATCGGAAAACATCATTCTCAATCACAAAACTGGTATCTTTTCCAACAGCGGAATTTGCAAAGAGTCCCAATTCGTCTTTCTTCGACATTCGAAGAACAGTAGCAGAATCGACTTTTTTACCGGAAGATATCAGGATCTCTTTTTGTTTTGCTGCATTAATGGCTTGCATACGTGCAACAGCTCTGATCTCAGATTCCTGGCGATTTTTTTTTACAAGATAAATAGAGTCGGATTTTCTTTTTTGCTGAAGTAACTGCTCTTCCGATGGCTTTGTCAGATAGCTGTATCCAATGAAAATAGCAAATATTAGGACAAGTCCAATGATTGTGTTTCTGTTCATAGCAAAGGTCGGCGTTATTTATTATGGTTTTCTTTAGCAGCTTTGACGAAACTGACAAAGAGCGGGTGCGGATGGGCCACAGTACTTTTAAATTCGGGAAGGAATTGAACACCGATAAACCATGGATGGCCTTTAAGTTCAATAATTTCAATCAGGTTATCTTTTTCATTTAATCCAACCGGAATCATTCCTCCATTGCGGTATAATTCGAGATATTCGTTATTGAATTCATACCGGTGACGATGGCGTTCGGAGATGGTTTCAGCTTGATAAATCTCCACAAGTCGTGATCCTGGTGATAAACGGCAAGGATAGGCTCCCAATCGCATGGTTCCTCCCAATCCCGAAATTTTCTTCTGCATTTCCATCATGTCAATAACAGGATAGTGAGTGGATTTATCAAATTCGGTGGAATGGGCACCTTTCAAGCCCAATATATTCCGGCCAAATTCAATAACGGCACATTGCATTCCCAAACAAATCCCGAAGAACGGAATTTTGTGTTCGCGGGCAAACCGAATGGCAGTGATCTTTCCTTCAATACCCCGTTCCCCAAAACCAGGTGCTACGAGGATCCCATCAAGGTTACCTAATTTTTCTTTTACATTCGAGTCGTTGATGAATTCTGAATGGAAAGTCTGCAATTTCACCCGAACCTCATTCGCTGTTCCGGCATGGATAAAGGATTCGGTGATCGATTTATAAGCATCTTTCAACTCAACATATTTCCCAATGAGCCCAATACTCACCTCTCCCGATGGGTGTTTCAAAGTATAGATGAATTTTTCCCAGTCTCTGAGGTCGGGTTCTTTGTCACAGGGCATCTGGGTAGATTTCAATATTTCAAGATCCAGATTTTCTTTGTGCATCAGAATGGGAACATCATAGATGGTATCAGCATCGATACATTCAATTACACAAGAAGGGGTGACATTACAAAAAAGTGCTATTTTATTGCGGATTCCTTCCGACAAATGTTTTTCAGTACGGCATACAATAATATCGGGTTGCACTCCCGATTCCAGCAAAGTCTTCACCGAATGTTGGGTTGGCTTTGTCTTTAATTCACCGGCAGCAGCCAGATAAGGAACGAGCGTAAGGTGAACAACAACGCAGTTTTTCCCCAATTCCCAACGCAACTGACGAACAGCCTCAATAAACGGAAGGGATTCGATATCTCCAACAGTTCCGCCAATCTCGGTTATAATGAAATCATAATTTCCACGGTTTGCGAGGAGTTTGATACGATATTTGATTTCGTCGGTGATGTGCGGGATTACCTGTACAGTTTCTCCAAGGTACTCTCCTTTTCTCTCTTTGGTGATAACCGATTGATAAATAACACCAGTTGTAACATTATTTGCCTGCGAGGTAGGCATATTGGAGAATCGTTCATAATGCCCAAGGTCCAGATCCGTTTCTGCTCCATCATCCGTAACGAAACATTCACCATGTTCGTAAGGGTTCAAGGTTCCCGGATCGATGTTGATATAAGGATCCAATTTTTGAATTGTAACAGAAAAACCACGAGCCACAAGTAACTTAGCAATGGAGGAAGAAATAATTCCTTTTCCCAGAGAGGAAGTTACTCCTCCTGTAACGAAAATATATTTTGTCTTTGACATGTAAAAAATGATTGATGCGCGAATCGCTGCAAAAATACGGGAAAAATTTAAGATTTTGATTTTTTCTTCACAACAGGTGGATGATCGATTCTTCGCTTGATGGACAATATCTCTGAAGCAATTTCTTCAATGGGTTTATTGGTGACCTGAATTACAGGCCATTCATGATGGTTGAAGAGATTTTGTGCATAATTTAATTCCCTTCGTACATATTCTAAGGAGGAGTATTCACCCAACGATCCCCCAAGGTATTGTTGCCGGGCTTCCCGTAAGCTAGACAAATCCTGGGGAAGGGTCATAAGCCCAAATACATGTCCACGGGGAAGTTTGTCCATCACCTCCGGAAAATCAGCGCCCAGTACAATAGGATAATTGGCCACAAACCATCCTTTGAAAGCGAGATAGATACTTAATGGGGTTTTAAAAGTGCGGGAAACTCCAACCAGGAGAATTTCTGCTTGCTCATAATCATACGACCGCTGCCCATCGTCATGTGTAAAGGCAAATTGCATGGCATCGATCCTTTTAAAGTACTCTTTGTTCAATCGAAAGAACAACCCCGGTTCTCCGGTAGGCGAATCGGAAAAATGATGGGCCAACCTCGACAACAGGGGACCCATCAAATCGATGGCATCAACATTATGGATACGACTGATCCGCAAAATATTTTCCCTTAGCGAATCTGAAACCAGGGTATGAACAATAAACCCTTTTTCTTCTATCGCTTCAGATACGATTTCTTCAATCTGACGTTCGGAACGGATTTCCCCTTTAAGCACAATATCCACGCCAACCTCCGGAAATTGCGTTAGGGCAGCCATCAGGGTTTGTTCTGCAGTACGACCAGTACCATCAGAAATGACAAATATTTTCTTCATGAGTATGGTTTTGTCAATAAAACTACAATTTTAGCGCGTATCAGCAAAAATATCATGCAGATTTTTATTCTATCGGTAAAATCTGTAATTTTGACTGTTCATTATAAATAAATTATTTAATGATAAAACCTGAAGAAAATGGGAACAATTAAAGTTGGAATTAACGGATTTGGACGTATTGGCCGTCTCACATATCGTGCGTTATTAACAAAAAGCAAAATTGAAGTAGTCGCTATCAATGACCTTACAGATGCCAAGACACTGGCACATTTACTAAAATATGACTCTGTTCATGGAAAATTTCCCGGAGAAGTTTCTGTAGATGGGGATTGCTTGGTGGTAAACGGTAAAAAATTAAAGGTAATGGCCGAAAAGGATCCTGCTAATCTTCCCTGGGGTGCATTAGGGGTAGAAATCGTTATTGAATGTACCGGTATTTTCAGAACCCGTGAAAAAATGAGCAAACACCTGGTTGCCGGAGCAAAAAAGGTTCTTTTATCTGTTCCTTCTGACAGCAAGGACGATGTTGATGCAACGATTGTACTTGGAGTGAATGATAACACCCTTACTCCGGAAATGAAACTTATTTCCAATGCTTCCTGTACTACCAACTGCCTGGCTCCTATTGCCAAAGTGCTGAATGATAATTTCGGTATTAAAAAGGGATTGATGAATACGATCCATAGCTATACCAACGACCAGATCATCCTGGATGCTCCGCATAAGGATCTGCGCCGGGCCAGAGCTGCTGCAATCTCAATTATCCCTACTAAAACCGGCGCTGCCAAAGCCATTGGATTGGTTATCCCGGATCTGGAAGGGAAAATGGATGGTTTTGCAGTTCGCGTTCCCACTCCCGATGGTTCATTGGTCGACCTTACCTGTGAGCTTAACCGGGATGTAACCGTGGAAGACATCAACAACGCTATGAAAGCTGCTGCCAACGGACCCATGAAAGGAATTCTTGAATATCTTGATGAACCTCTGGTAAGTTGCGATATCATTGGAAACTTCCACTCTTCTATTTATGATTCGGGGTTAACCAAAGTTTTAGGTGGCAATTTGGTGAAGGTTATCTCCTGGTATGACAATGAAAACGGCTATTCCAACCGGTTAGCTGATCTTGTAGAAAAAATGGCATAGCCCTTGGAATCGATAAAAGAGATCTTTAAAATTGGGTATGGCCCATCCAGTAGCCATACCATAGGCCCTCGTAGGGCATCCGAGATATTTAAAAAACAAAATCCCGGAATTACAAAATTCCGGGTAACCTTGTATGGCAGTTTAGCAGCTACCGGTAAAGGACACATGACCGATAAGGCGATTCTGGAGGTCATGACCCCTGTGCCTACTGAAATAGTCTGGAAACCCGATGTTTTCCTGCCTCTTCACCCCAATGGAATACGGTTTGAAGCCTTAGACAAAGCCGATAAAACACGGGAAGAATGGGTTACATACAGTATCGGCGGAGGAGATCTGAGTGATACAGGAAAACGAACCAGTTTCTCCCATCTTTATCAGCTTAAAACCCTGACGGATATTTTACAGTGGTGTGAAAGCAATGGCAGGTCGCTGTGGGAATTTGTTGAGATGCACGAAGATCAGGGTTTATGGAATTATCTGGAAGAAGTTTGGTCAGTTATGCAGGAAGCAGTGGAACGCGGCATTGAAGCCGAAGGAGTATTGCCCGGACGATTGAATCTCCCGAGAAAAGCCTCTTCTTATCATACTAAAGCCCGTAGTTTTAAAGGTACTTTGGCCCGCCGTGCATATACATTCGCTTATGCCCTGGCTGTTTCAGAGGAAAATGCCGCAGGTGGGAAGATCGTCACTGCCCCTACCTGTGGATCCTGCGGAGTAATCCCAGCTGTTCTGTATTTGCTAAAAACCCAGTATGATATTCCCGAAAAAAAAATTATACGGGCATTGGCCACTGCCGGCCTGATCGGGAATCTGATTAAAACAAATGCCTCCATTGCCGGTGCTGAAGTAGGATGTCAGGGGGAAGTCGGCAGCGCCAGTTCTATGGCTGCCGCAGCCGCAGAACAAATGTTTGGAGGAACACCGAGGCAAATTGAATATGCTGCTTCTATCGCAATGGAACATTTTCTCGGGCTCACCTGTGATCCACTGTTCGGATTGGTCCAAATTCCATGTATTGAACGAAATGCCTTCGGCGCAGCCCGTGCCCTCGATGCCAATATGTACGCCCTGTTATCGGATGGTCATCACTTAGTAAGCTTCGACCGCGTAATCGAAGCCATGAAACAAACCGGTCATGATCTGCCCCGGATTTACAAAGAAACAGCCGAAGGCGGACTGGCTGTGCTTGGCATAAAAAATTAGAAACACCTGGCATCTGCGCTCACTGATTCTCCTAATACTTGATCTTACGCCATGGAACCTTGATTCACAGAAAAGCGGTTAAATTTGTCCTTTTCAGAAAAAAATAGCATAATTATTATTTATCGTATCTTTGCCAGATAATTAATTAGTGTTTACCGTCCTTCCTTCAGGCTGATGCCAAATTTGAGCACAATCCGGAAATTCCGAAAGCACATAATAGAAATTTTACATGATTACATTTGAAGAATTAGGTATAGACAAAGATATTGTACTTGCCTTGACAGAACTTGGCTTTGAAAGCCCCATGCCAATCCAGGAGAAAGTAATTCCCCTTCTTTTGGGAGCTAAAACCGACATCGTTGGCCTGGCCCAAACCGGAACAGGAAAGACTGCTGCTTATGGGCTACCCTTAATCCAGCAAACCGATACCGATAGCCATTTGCCGCAGGCTTTGATTTTATGTCCGACCCGCGAACTCTGTATGCAGATTACTGCCGACCTCAACGATTACGCTAAATATATTGATGAATTGAGGGTATTGGCAGTTTATGGCGGCAGCAGTATGGATGTCCAGATCAAAGCGTTGAAAAAAGGCGTTCAGATCGTTGTAGCTACCCCCGGGCGGTTACAAGATCTTATCAACAGACGGGCCATTAAACTGGGTCAGGTGAAGACGGTTGTATTGGATGAAGCAGATGAAATGCTGAATATGGGTTTTCTCGACAGCATCAACGAAATTTTATCCGAAGTCCCCAAGGAACGAAGCACACTGCTGTTCTCAGCTACCATGCCCAATGAAGTTGCTGTAATTGCCAAAAATTACATGCACGACCCGATTGAAATTACAATCGGGAACAAAAATTCCGGTGCCGAAAACATCAAGCATGTTTATTATACGGTTCATGCCAAAGACAAATACACCGCTCTGAAACGAATTGTTGATTTTTACCCTTCCATTTACGGTATTGTTTTTTGCCGTACCCGGATCGACACGCAAGAGATTGCCGACAAACTGATCGGTGATGGATATAATGCTGAAGCCCTTCATGGAGACCTCTCACAATCACAACGCGATAGCGTGATGCAGAAATTCAGAATCCGTCATGTACAACTTCTCGTTGCTACCGATGTGGCAGCCCGTGGCCTCGATGTCAACGACCTGACGCACATTATCAACTATAGTCTTCCCGACGATCTGTCGGCTTATACCCACCGTAGCGGACGTACGGGCCGGGCCGGAAAAGCAGGAACATCAATTGCCATCATCAATCTGAAAGAGCGACATCTGATCAAACAGATTGAAAAACTTATTAAAAAACCATTCATCGCTGGAAAAGTTCCTGGCGGACGTGAAATTTGTGAGAAACAACTGTTCAATCTCATCAATAAAATGGAAAATGTGGAGATCGAAAATTCGGAAATCGATTCTTTCCTTCCCTCCATTTACCGTAAACTGGAATGGCTTGAAAAAGAAGATGTCATAAAACGCTTTGTAGCCCTTGAATTTAACCGGTTCATCGATTATTACAGGAATGCCAAAGACATCAATGTTTCAGAGGATAAGCAACGTGAATCACTCCATGACAAAGGCAATCGCAGAGAACCTCGAAAAGAAGTCACCGGATTTACCCGGTTATCAATCAACGTTGGAAAAGCCAATGGACTTTACCCCAATACCCTCATCGATCTGATCAACACCAACAGCCCCGGAAAAAGAATCCGGATTGGCGATATCACATTGGGGTCGAATGAAGGGACATTTGAAGTAGACAGCGACTTTGGACAGTTTGTAGTCCAATCTCTGGAGGGCGCTATTTTCAAAGATCAACCTCTTTCCATTCAAGTTGTTAAAGGGGATTCACAAAAACCCATCAAAGAGCGTGAATCATACGTTAAAAATAAAAAGTACAAAGGATCGAAGGACTTTAAGGGGTCTAAAGACTTTAAAAGATCCAAAGACTTTAAAGGATCTAAGGATGGTTTCAATCCGAAAAAGAAAAAATCGAGAAAATTTTAAGACGAAAAGCCACCTGAAATTCAAAAAATTTAACGGTTTTTTCGTGATGAATTGTTATGTTTGTACCCTCATATACTAAAAATGCTCAAACAATTCGTAGCGCGTCAAATGGTCAAACGTACCAAAGGCCGCCAGTTATCTGTTGAATTTCTTGAAAAGAAACATGTAGATCAGGCACAACCATACCCCAACGACAGTTCCTATTTTTATGGTGGCGACAAGGAAGGCAATGCGTTTATCACCCGGATGGCCTTTCGTGAACCAAAACGGGCCAATGAATTCTGGTTTGATTTTTATATCAAAGACCTTGGCTATTTCGGATTAACTGCCTCTCCCGGAGCGGAAGGGAATGGATTTCAGCAGGGAACCTTACAATGGGAGCCGGTGGAAACAGGTAAAATCTGGCGTATAACCTTTGAAGGCACTGTTTATGATAAAGAGGGCAAAGCACATTACTGCAAAACAGATCTTGTTTTCACCGGGGAGCATCCGGTTTATGATTTCGAAAAAAGTTCAGATCATGCTGTGATTGCAGATGCCATTGCAGCCGAAAAATGGACCAGTGAATTTTTTCACAACATGAAAGACACCCATCAGGTTCATTACGAACAAACCGGTACATTACAAGGCTTTATCCTTGTGGATGATCGTGAAGTCAAGATAAACATGATCGGTTCCCGTGACCACTCTTTTGGTTCAAGAAACTGGCACACCTGGGACCGGCATTACTGGATGACCGGGATATCTGACGCAGGAATCCATTGGACAGTCACAACCATAAAATGGCAGTTCCTTGGCCGGCTCGTAGCAGGTTTTATCACAGCCCCCGATGGCACCACCGATGCCATTGTTGATTGTACCGATCTGGAAACCGTTTCTAAAGACAATTTACTTCCAAACCACGGTTTTGTTGAAATCAAAACCAGGAGTGGGAAAATGCACCAGGTGGAATTCTGGAGAAAAGGTGAATTCCAATACCTCCATGACGAAAAATACAGGATGAAGGAAGGAATCGGATCGTATAAATTTGATGGAGTAGATGGACTGGGAATGGTTGAGTTTGGTTTTCACAAAGACAGATATCCCCTGGTTTGATCCGGTTTCTGCGCGATATAACCAACGAACCTGTCGGAGGAAAGGCCAAGGGACTGAAGACATTGACAGAGATCGGGCTGAAAGTACCCGAGGCTTTTGTATTAATCCATCCCCGATCGGACCGGTTGGACGATACCATCCTGAAACAGCATCTTAATACGCTTGGCCCCGGACTCAAAGCAGTACGTTCTTCTGCAGTTAGTGAAGATGGACAAAAAGCTTCTTTCGCAGGGCAATTCGAGACTTTTCTGAACCTTCGCACATACGATGAGATAAAAAATGCCATTGTACAGTGTATTGATGCCGCCCAGGCACACCGGGTGAAATCCTATTCGGGAAACCTGGTCACAGATGCCGATCTCAGGATTTCTGTAATCTTGCAAAACATGGTGGAAGCCCGCGTTGCCGGAGTCGTTTTTTCGGCCAATCCGGTGACCAACCGGCGGGATAAAATGCTGATCAACGCCATCGCCGGCCATGGTGAGGCTTTGGTAAATGGCATGAAAGATGCTTTTCATTATGAATTTTACCGGAGCGAATCCAATATTGAATCACAACTTGAATCCCATTCCGGACTTCTTACAGTGAACCAGGTAAAAGAAATTCTGGAAGGCGCTAAACGTGCAGAAAAACATCAAGGGTTTCCCGTTGACCTCGAATGGGCCATCGATCAAAAAGGAACCCTCCTCTGGCTGCAAGTTCGCCCAATAACTACGTTGCAAGATGTTCATTACAACGAGTTGGACAGCGTAAAAGGGGAATCAACCGACGTATGGACCTTGGGAAATATTGGTGAAATGATGCCAGGTGTTGCCACTCCCCTTACATGGTCGGTAAGCGCTGAAGCTATTGACTACGGAATGGCTGTGCTTGCCAATAAAGCCGGAGCCTTCCCGCTTAAAGCCCGCACCTCTCCCCGGTACATTCAGATGTTTTACAACAGGTTATTCATCAATATGACCAATATGATGGATTACCCAAAGAATGTATGGTTGAATAAGGCGGATGATGTTCAGTTTGCTTTAAGCGGAAAAATTTTTCCCGGTATCACTGCCGTTCCCGAAGCCGCTTTCCCCAGGCGGGTGTTTAACTTCTTTCGCCAAATTGACAATACGCTAAGGGCTCAAAAATATCTGGAAGATCTTAGAATTCTGGATTCCGGTTTTGCCATAAAACTGACTTCATCAATGGATGAGGTCTATAATCAACTTGAAACAGCACGCAAAATAATAGGAATTGGTTTTGGCCACCATTTGATGACTTCAGCGCAATCGGGTACGCTGTATTCTACTTTTATGCGGATCATGACCGATAATAAACGTACCCCGCAATCAGAAGATCACCATATTGCCACCATTTTATTGCTGGATAACCCCGAAATAGAAAGCGCCGATGCCGTTAAATCATTGGAACGCTTTGCCCGGGAGATCAAGCATAACACTATATTTTCAGATCTCTTTATCGCCGCTCCTCCTGCTGAAGCACTTCGTCTCATATTAGAGGAAGCGCCACCGGAAATCCTCCAACAATTCAATGCTTTTATCAAACGCCATGGGCACCGATGTGTCCGTGAATCGGAGTTGCGCGAAAAAACGTGGGGAGAACATCCTCAGCAATTGATTCAAATGTTGCAAACCCGGGTTCGCACAGGCGATATAAAACACCAAACCCGGAATGTTCCAATGGCAATCAGGGAAGCTTTATCCCATGTTATCTTTTTTAAGCGGCTCATTTTACGCAGATTAATTCCAACTGCCCGTAAGGGTGTTGCCCGTAGGGAAATTTCAAAAGGGATGGTTATCCACATGGTTGATAAAGCAAGAAAAGGGTATCAACATTTAGCAAAACAAATGCTGAATAACGGTTTGCTGGATGATGTGGATCAGATCTATTTTCTTACTCATGAAGAAATCGGTCAACTGCTGCGAGATCATAATCCTGCCTGGAAGGAAAAAGCAAACAAACGCCGGGTTATTTTTCCCGAACTCGATAAGCTGACTTTTGAAGAGATCAGTTTCGGTATTCCTGAACCGCTTGAACAGGAAGTAAAATTTGAAATTCATGAAGGTCAGTTGAAAGGAACTCCGGTCAGCGCTGGCATCATTGAAGGCCGGGTAAGGATCATCAACACCCTCGAAGATGCCGAAAAGCTACAAGATAGGGAAATCATGGTTGCCTCTTTCACCGATGTAGGCTGGACCCCTTATTTTAGTATTGTTAGTGGACTTATTACCGAAATTGGCAGTCCGCTTTCTCATGGCGCTGTAGTTGCCAGGGAATATGGAATTCCTGCCGTTGTAGGAGCTAAAGGAGCGAAAAGGTTCCTCTCTGATGGAATGTTAATCAGGCTCGACGGAAATAAGGGGATTATTGAGAAGATTGGATGATTTTTGTGTCCCACCCTGAACCATCTCCCGAAATTCATTCAATGCATCACTCGAATTTGCGATCACGGTAAGTCTATCGCCGGAACAGAAAATGGTGGTGCCATTCGGAATAAACATCACATCATCCCGAATGATCATGGAAATAAAAATTCCTTTGGGAATATTCAGCTTTATCGGTGTTTTGTCGATTATGGGCGATCCGGATCCTAAATCAATCTCTTCTCTTACCGTTTTCCGGGTATAATCAAACTCGGTTTCCAATGCCGATTTTTTCCGGATCTCATCAGGAACAGAGATCCCTAAGATTTTTGCAAACCAGGATATCGTGGAACCCTGAAGCAAAACAGAAATCAGCGATATAAAAAAGACCAGGTTGAAAATATAGGGTCCCTCTGGAATTTTGGCATCCAGAACATAAATGGACAAGATCACAGGAACTGCGCCACGCAATCCAACCCAGGAAAGGAATAATTTCGACCTGAAATTAAAACCAGAAAAGGCCAGCGATATAAAAACAGCCAGGGGACGGGCAACCAAAATAATAAAAAATGACAATACCAACCCAATACCCGCTACATGTGTCAATTGATCCGGGTAAACCAACAACCCAAGTGTGAGAAACATAATGATCTGCATCAACCAGGCTTGACCGTCGAAATGCTTCGTAAGGCTTCGCTTATGGACGAATTCTTTGTTCCCTAAAATACAGGCAGAAATGTAAACGGCTAAATAACCATTCCCTCCAATAAAATCACAAAATGCAAAAGTAAAAACAGCCAGTGCGATTAAAATAACAGGATATAATCCGTCAACAGCAAGGTTGATTTTGTTGATTATCCATTGAATGGCAAACCCCATTATGCCCCCGAAAACAATCCCAAAGAAAAATTGTTTAAAAAAGATAAGAGCCAATTGCCATATCGTAACCGATTCCGTTTGAATGATAAAGATGAAAAAGATTGTTAGAAAATAGGCCATTGGGTCGTTACTGCCACTTTCTAATTCCAAAAGCGGCCTGATATTCCCTTTGAGCCCCGTTTTTTTTGCCCTAAGGATGGTAAAAACGGAAGCAGCATCGGTGGAAGATATTATGGCACCCAAAAGCAACCCTTCAAGCAGGTTTATTTTACTGATCAAATGAATAAACAAACCGGTGGTAACAGCAGTTATTACAACACCAAGTGTTGAAAGTATCGCTCCCCTGGCAAGAACCGGTCGAATATCTGAAATCCGTGTATCCAGACCCCCTGAAAAAAGGATCAGGATAAGAGCCAGGGTACCTATAAATTTCGAAATATGAATATCGAAAAAATTAATCTTTCCAACTCCATCGGCTCCTGCCAACATACCAACTAATAAAAATAGCACAACTGTTGGAATCCCATATTTGCTTGATTTACTAAAAAAAACACTTACAATCAAGAGGATAGAACCAATTAACAGTAAATTTTCGAGGGTGATTGTCATCAGTATGGAGTTTTATCCTCCTTATTCTGCCATTCCAGAAAGAGCTTGGCAGCCTGAGGATGATCTAGTTTATGAAATGGCAGATTGCGATATTCGGAAGGCAATGATAATTCGTCATAAATATGATGATCACGGAATCCGATCTCTGCGGCTTCAACTTTTGTAGAGCAATAATAAACTTCACTGATATTTGCCCAGTATATAGCCGACAAACACATCGGACAAGGTTCACAAGTTGAATAGATCACCGACCCTTCCAGATCAAAATTTGCAATATTTCTGCAGGCATCCCGAATCGCCATAATTTCAGCATGAGCGGTGGGATCATTATTCGAGATAACACTGTTCACCCCGTTTCCGATCACATGACCATCTTTTACAATGACGGCTCCAAAAGGCCCTCCTTTGTTACTTCGTACCGAGGCAAACGCCGCTTTAAAAGCGATGTCAAGAAACCGATGATGAAAATCTTCGCTCATTTATTTGCTGTTATTTGTTGATATTGCCATAAAACGAGAACAAAAATAGATAAACATTTCTCACCTTTTCATCCCTTAATCTGTTAATTTTGAATTTTAAATCTTAATAGATACTCCTTTGTCTGACCGTTTTTTACCATTACCGCTTTACCGGCTGGTTACCCTGGCCCTCACGGAATCCCGCAAAAACCGTTTTCTCGGGATCCCCGGTTCTCTTTTTTACAAACCCAGCACAAACCATCCTTTTAAAATTGAAAGATATGGAAGGCAACTGTCCACTCCGTTGGGTGTGGCTGCCGGTCCTCACACACAACTATCCCAAAACATTATCGCAGCCTGGTTATGCGGTGCCCGGTATATCGAATTAAAAACCATTCAAACCCTGGATGATCTGAATGTTTCCAAGCCCTGTATCGACATGCAGGATGAAGGTTATAATTGCGAATGGTCACAGGAATTAAAAATCCGGCAATCTTTTCATGAATATCTGAATGCCTGGATCCTGATCCACATCCTTCATCGGGAAATGGAATTTGATGGCCCGGTTGGAACCTTGTTCAATATGAGCGTAGGATATAATCTCGATGGAATATTGCAGGAAAATGTTCAATGGTTTCTTAATAAAATGCAGGATTGTAGCGAAGAACTTGACCAGGCTAAGAATCAAATCCATAAAATTTATCCTGCCATTAATACCTTAGATATCCCTTCCCGCATCTCCGATAATATAACCCTGAGCACCATGCACGGCTGTCCTCCGGAAGAAATTGAAAAAATCGGACGGTATTTGATTGAAGTGCAAAAGCTACATACAACAGTCAAATTGAATCCTACCCTGCTTGGAAATAAAGCATTGCGTACCATTCTTAATGACCAGTGCGGATTTGACGCGCAGATCCCTGATCTGGCCTTTGAGCATGATCTGAAATACCAGGATGCCCTTCCAATTATTCATAACCTAAAAGAAACATCTGAAAAGCAAAAATTACATTTCAGTGTCAAGCTGACCAATACGCTGGAAAGCATAAACATTAAAGGAATCTTCAGCGAAACCGAAAAAATGAATTATCTCAGCGGACGGGCCTTACATCCCATTGGTATTCGTCTGGCGCGCAAACTTCAGGAAGATCATAATGGCGCTCTGGATATTACATTTTCAGGCGGTGTTGATTGTTTCAATGTTACAGAGGTGCTTTCATGTGGATTGAAACCTGTAACCGTTTGCAGCGATTTACTGAAACCGGGCGGCTATGGACGTTTGTATCAGTACCTCGAAAACCTGCAATTGAAATTTTCCGATTTGCATGTTGGAAACGTGGATGAATTCATCCTTCAATCGGCAGGTTCCGTTGTCCAATCTGTTTCCCAGGCAGCGCTCATCAATCTGCAAAATTATGCTGACCAGGTTCTGATAAATCCAGCATATCAGAAAAATCGACTGGAAGAGCCCAATATCAAGACTTCCCGGATGCTTGGGTATTTCGATTGCATTCATGCCCCCTGTGTCGACACCTGCCCAACTCACCAGAACATCCCCCAGTATCTTTATCAGGTTTCGCAAGGAAAACCCACAGATGCGCTTGAGACCATTTTCCAGACTAATCCTTTCCCTTCAGTTACCGGAATGGTTTGTGATCACCCGTGTCAGCCGAAATGTACCCGGATCAATTATGATCAGGCCCTCCATATACGTGAAATCAAACGTTTTGCAGCAGAGCAGGGTGTAAAATTGGTTATTCCGGCTCCGATTCGCAATAATTACAAAAAAGCTGCGATAATCGGTGCCGGTCCCGCCGGACTCTCCTGCGCCTGGTTCCTTAACCTGGCAGGGTTCGATGTTCATGTTTTTGAGCGAAACAAAATTGCCGGAGGAATGGTTGCAACTGCAATTCCCTCCTTCCGTCTTACCCATGAGGCCATTGAAATAGATATTCAACGAATTCTGACCAGTGGCATCCATTTTCACGACCATATTCCTGTGGACAAACATCAATTTGAGTCGATCCAAAATGAGTTTGATGTCATTTTTGTAGCAGTTGGTGCCATGCAATCGGTACCGTTAAACATTGAAGGAATTAAAACAACTGGCGTGGTGGATCCTTTGGAACTTTTATTTCAGGTAAAACAAGGAAACGCCTCTTTGCCAGGTCGGCATACGGTTATAATCGGCGGAGGAAATACTGCAATGGACGCGGCGCGTACTGCCTTTCGGCTAATGGGAAAGAATGGCAAGGTCAGTCTCCTTTACCGGCGGTCAATACCTGAAATGCCGGCTGATAAAAATGAAATTGAGGCAGTGAAGGAGGAAGGGATTGAAATCTTCGAACTCATCAATCCCGAAAAGATTGTTACGGAAAACGGACAGGTTAAATCCCTTATCTGTAGCCGGAATATCCTTACCAAAATGGGAAAGGGACTTCGTCCTGTCCCGGTAAAGATCCCGGATTCGGAATTTGAATTTCCCTGCGACTGCATCCTCCCTGCCATTGGTCAACAACCCGCCTTTGATTTTCTGGATGCCTCACGCTGCTCAACAGAACCAGGAAGTTATAAAACCCGGATCCCTCATGTTTATATCGGAGGAGATGCCATGCGGGGTGCCTCAACCGCCATCAATGCCATTGCCGACGGGCGAAAAGCCGCAGAAGAAATGATCCGAAATTTAAACATTCACCCGGATCTCCCCCCCACACCCATTGATAAAAAGATGGATATCGGGGAACTGATGCGGCGAAAATCAATCCGGAAATATGGAATTTCCCCTCCGGAAACCGTGTTGAAAAACCGGCTAAATTTTAACCTTGTCATGGGTTCTCTAACCTCGGATGAAGCAATCCAGGAGGCATCCCGCTGTTTGTTTTGCGATGAAATCTGCAACATCTGCGTTACCGTCTGTCCCAACCTGGCCAATTTCAGTTATTCCGTTAAACCATTTTGTTTCCATTTGAAAAAAGCGATTGCAGAAAACGATGGATTGATCCGGTTTGAAAATGATCAAGATTTTTCGTTGACTCAACCTCATCAAATTCTGAATATCCGGGATTTTTGCAATGAATGTGGCAATTGTTCCACCTTTTGTCCTACCCATGGCAGGCCTTTTTCCGATAAGCCAAGGCTCTGCCTTTCACCCGAATCACTGAACCAGGAAGAAGAGGGCTATTTGTTAAGTTGTCTGCCAGATAAAGATTTACTCATCTATAAAGAAAAAAAACGATTTAAAACTCTTTTTCTGAAAGATGGAAAATACTATTTCGAAACCGAACAGGTCAAAGCCATCATGGATGAGAAGACCTTTGATTTGATCGATGTTGAATTTACAGCTCCCTGCATCCGGGAATACCGGTTTACCTTTGCCGCGGAGATGAGTGTCATTTTGAAAGGAGCGAAAGAGATAGTGAAATGGTGAAAAATAAAAACACATAAAATGATTTCGATACTTGAACATGTTGTTGATCAGGATGTATTGCAGAAAGCAGTAGATCGTTATCGTGAAAAGGGGATCATCTTGCCGACTTTTGCGCAGATGCAGAATCCGGAACTGATACCGGATACCATAAAGGATCAATTGAAAAATGTCGGTTTGTGGGATCTTCATCCGCTAAATCTTTTCAGGATAACCTGGAAAAACGAGCCCAAAAACAAAGGCGGGTTATATGGAGATCCAAATTTCATTGAACTTCCAAAAGATTTTACCGGTGTTGATGCCCGGATTATTGTAATGCTCGGGAAATGGTTCCCCACCGGAGCGCACAAAGTCGGAGCTGCTTATGGATGCCTCGCCCCCAGGATCATCACCGGTCAGTTTGATCCGGGATATCACAAAGCAGTTTGGCCATCCACCGGGAATTATTGTCGGGGTGGGGCTTTTGATTCTTTTTTGATGGATGTTACCGCAGTTGCCATCCTGCCGGAAGAGATGAGCCGCGAACGATTCGAATGGTTAAAGAAGATCGGGGCTGAAGTCATTGCCACTCCCGGTTGTGAATCGAATGTAAAGGAGATCTATGACATGTGTTGGGAGATCAAGCGAACACGAAAAGATTGTATCATTTTCAACCAATTTGAAGAGTTTGGTAACTCTTGCTGGCATTATGAAATTACCGGTCATGCGATAGAAGATGTTTTCAGAAAGATTGCCGGTAAGAATTCACAATTGGCGGCATATATATCAGCCACAGGATCAGCCGGAACGATTGCAGCCGGCGATTATCTCCGCACCAGGTTCCCACATCTGAAGGTTGTTGCCTCGGAAGCCCTTCAATGCCCCACCCTGCTGCGTAATGGTTTCGGAGGCCATCGGATCGAAGGAATCGGGGATAAACATGTTCCCTGGATCCACAATGTGAAAAACACAAATGTTATAACTGCCATCGATGATGAACATTGTATGCGATTGTTGCGGTTAATGAATGAACCGCTCGGTCACGATTATCTTCTGTCTCATGGTATTGATCCCGGATTGATTGAAAACCTTCCCATGATCGGGATCTCGGGAATCGCCAATATCCTTTCTGCCATCAAGACAGCCAGATATTTTGATCTGACTTCAGACGATTTGATCATGACTATTGCCACCGATTCGGTGGAGATGTACCGCTCCAGACTGACTGAACTTTCAGAAGAACGGGGCGGTTATTCAATATTGCAGGCTGCCAGGGACCATGAACGGTGTATGTTGGGAACAACCACCGATTACATGAAGGATCTTACTTATGAAGATCAGAAAGCAATTCACAATCTGAAATATTTTACCTGGGTGGAACAACAGGGAAAGAATGTCGAAGACCTACGCCAGCTCTGGGACGACCGGCAGATATGGCCCACGATTTTTCACCAACCTGCCCGATGGGATGAATTAATCAGAGAATTCAATGAGCGGACTGGATTGACAAAACAAAAAGGATGAGCAAATATCATTTCGAATGTATTGATTGCAGCGCAGAATATCCAGCCGATGAGGTCATATACCTCTGCCCGGCATGTCAGAAAAAGAATCGACCCGGTTTTCCGCCCCGAGGGGTGTTAAAAACCATTTACGATTATCAACAGATCCGCGCGGAACATTCCGGTAAGGATCTTTTCCGGAAGTTGGAAAGTCAAAAATTTCTCCCCTTACTTCCGCTTAAAAGTATGAAGTCCTGGCCCAAACTAAGGGTAGGAAATACTCCCATTTATAAGATGGATGGACAATGTAAAACACAGGATAAATCAGGTCACCCCGGTTTTGAGATTTATCTGAAAGATGATTCCCAAAATCCCACCTTTTCTTTTAAAGACCGGGCTTCCGCACTGGTGTCGACTTGGGCTCAGGAAAAAGGAATTCATCATATAATTGCCGCTTCCACCGGAAATGCAGGCTCTTCTCTCGCCGGCATTTGCGCATCCCAGGGCCAGAAGTCGATGATTGTAGTCCCTGCGACTGCTCCTTTGGCTAAACTCACCCAGATATTGATGTATGGAGCTGTTTTACTTCCCGTAAAAGGAACCTACGACGATGCCTTCAAACTAAGTGTGGAAATCTCTGAAAAACAGGGCTGGTACAACCGGAATACCGCCTACAATCCATTAACCATCGAGGGTAAAAAAACGGTCTCTTTTGAATTGTTTAGTCAACTTGATCAGCAATTACCCGACCGGATTTTTATCCCTGTGGGCGATGGTGTTATTTTTTCCGGCGTTTGTAAGGGATTTGAAGATATGCTACACCTTGGGATCATCAACCGGATCCCGGTACTTGTTGCGGTTCAGTCAGCAGGAAGCGCCAACCTGATCAACAATTTGAAATCCGATAAATTTCATATTTCCCCTTCTAAAACCATTGCTGATTCCATTTCTGTTGATGTTCCAAAATGCTTTAACATGACGGCGAACTACCTTCAAATCTACCAGGGAGAGACCGTTTCTGTTACCGATCAGGAAATTGTACAGGCTTCCCTGCAACTCGCACATTCGACCGGAATTTTTGCCGAACCAGCCGCTGCTGCCGCTTTTGCCGGATTGCTTAAATATCATAAGAACGAAATGATTCCGATGGGGTCGAAAAACGTGGTTCTTCTTACCGGAAGCGGATTAAAAGATCTTCAGGCGGTGAAATCAGCAATATCCATGCCAGCGCCCATTGATCCGGAAATGGACGCAGTCGAACATATTTTTTCCAGGTTCCATATTTGATGTACGAATGATCACTTTTACCCTCAACAACAAAAAGATTGAATATTCCGGTGATGGCACACTAAGCCTGCTGAAGTTTTTGCGGGAAAAGCAGAAAATCACTTCCGTGAAAGATGGATGTTCAGGGCAGGGAGCATGTGGCGCATGCATGGTGGAGATAAATGGGAAAGCAAGGCTCTCCTGCACCACGAAAATAAAATATTTAGAAGGTTCCAACGTGATCACGATGGAAGGGATCCCGGAAACGGTGAGGGATATCATAGCCAATGCCTTTGTTGAAAAAGGCGCTGTTCAATGTGGTTTTTGCACTCCGGGTCTCATTTTACGAACCAAGGTACTTTTTACCGAGAACCCACGTCCAACTAAGGAGCAGATCAAAAATGCCATAAACAATAATTTTTGCCGGTGTACCGGTTATATTAAAATTGTCGATGCTATTGAGGAAGCATTGAAAAACCTTGACAATGGACACTCTTCGGATAAAAAACATTCCAGTGGAGGCATCGGGGATCCTTTGGCTAAATACCAGGCTTTTGAAACTGCTATTGGGAAACGGTTATTTGTGAATGATCTTCACTTCGAAAACATGCTTTATTCCGCCTTGCGGTTCAGTGATCATCCGAGGGCCCGTGTGCTTTCTATCAATACAGCAGCTGCAGCAGGAATTGACGGGGTGATAAGGATATTTATAGCGGGTGATATTCCCGGAGATCGATTTACCGGTTTGATTTTCAACGATTGGCCACTGATGATCGCCACGGGGGAAATCACCCACTATATCGGGGATGTCATAGCCGGGGTAGTTGCCTGTGATGAAGAAACTGCCCGCAAAGCGGCATCCGCAATCCAGGTTGAATATGAAGTACTGGAACCCATTACCGATATTCATCGGTCATTAGAAGCTGACTCTCCCCGCGTTCATCCCGACCATGAGAATCTTCTTGAAAAATGTATTGTCAAACGGGGTATTCCCATTGAAACAGTTTTCCGCCAATCGGCATTTTGTGAATCGGATATTTATGAAACCCAGCGCATCGAACACGCTTTTCTGGAAACCGAAGCAGCCATTGCCTTGTGTGATGATCAGGAGGTTCATGTTTACAGTCAGGGACAAGGCATTTATGTTGACCAGGCACAAATTGCCTCATTGCTGGGCATCAACGAGCAACAGGTTCGGATCACGCTGGTTCCCTGTGGTGGCGGGTTTGGCGGACGGGAAGACCTGACAGTTCAGGGACATGCCGCCTTGTTTGCCTGGCATTTGAAAAAACCGGTAAAACTGCATCTTTCGCGAGAAGAATCCATCATCATGCATCCCAAGCGTCATCCTGTATGGATGGACATTTCTCTGGCTTGTGATAGAACCGGTATACTCACCGGGTTGAAATTACAGGCTATTGGCGATACCGGCGCTTATGCTTCAGTTGGGACAAAGGTAATGGAACGGGTAGCCGGCCACGCTTGTGGTGGATACTATATTCCTTCGGTGGATATTGAATCTTTGACGGTTTATACCAACAACATCCCGTCCGGTGCGATGCGTGGATTTGGAGCCAATCAGATGGCATTTGCCCTCGAAAGTTGTATCGATGTATTGTGTCAAAAAGGGGGATTTGACCGATGGAAATTCCGTTTCGATAATGCCCTGGAAGACGGAAAAATGACGGCAACGGGGCAAATTTTAGAGAAAGGAGTGGGGATTAAAGCCTGCCTTCTTGCTTTAAAAGACCAGTTTTATGCAGCAAAATACGCGGGCCTTGCCTGCGGGATTAAAAATTCGGGCGTAGGCAACGGCATGGTCGATTTCTGTGACGTGAAAATTACGATAAAAAACAACGGCCGGGTGATGATTGAACATGGATGGACCGAAATGGGCCAGGGTATTCAAAATATGGCCATCCAAACCCTTCATCAGGAAACCGGAATAGATCCTCTACTGATGGATGTTGTTGTTGATACCAATGCCCTGTTACCAACCGGAATGACGACCTCTTCACGGGCAACTGCTTTGTTGGGCAATGCCATTATTGATGCTTCCGCAAACCTGCGACACGATCTTACAGAAAAACCTCTCAGGGAGCTGATTGGAAACGTGTATACAGGTAAATATTATTGCGACTGGACCACCAAACCGGGAGAGGAGGTGGAACGGGTGATTACCCATTATTCTTATGGATATGCTGCACAATTGGTGGTTTTAAACGAAAAAGGCAAAATCGAAAAAGTGTATGCTGCCCACGATGCGGGAAAGATCATGAACCCGATGCTGTTTGAAGGACAGATCCAAGGGGCAGTACACATGGGAGTGGGGTACGCGCTTACAGAAAATTTACCCATGAAGGAAGGTAAGCTGATCAGCGCCAAATTACGCGATTGTGGCGTTTTAAATGCCATCGCATCACCAGAAACAGAAGTGATCGGGATCGAAGTTCCAGATCCGGTTGGACCTTATGGGGCCAAGGGAATCGGAGAAATAGGACTTGTTCCAACTGCCGCAGCTGTCGCCAATGCCTTATGTCAATTTGATGGGAAACGCAGAAAGAAGTTACCCATGAAAGATATTTAATAATTGATAATTTTGTATACGAATGAACCCACTGAATCATGCTCATACTTAAAAACGGCACCTTTATTGACTGGCAAACCCTGGAATTCATACAAACAGATATTTTGGTTGAACCGGGATCGGCCGGGGCCCTCAGATTTTCCGGGAACTTTCACGAAATCAAGGATTGCCGGGTAATTGATTGCACCGGAAAATTCATTACAAAATCTTTTGCAAATGGACATCATCATGCCTACTCGGCATTGTCGCGTGGAATGCCTTCTCCCGGAAAAAATCCGGAAAATTTTCTGGAAATATTAAAATTTGTTTGGTGGACACTCGATAAAGCAATTGATGCAGACATTCTCCAGGCTTCCGCGTTGGTAACAGCCATGGCCTCTGCAAAAAACGGAGTCACTTTTATCATCGACCATCATGCCTCCCCCCATGCCATACAAGGTAGTCTTGCAATCATCGCCCGGGCATTCGATCAGGTGGGTGTCGGTCATCTTTTATGTTATGAAATATCGGATCGCGATGGATTGGATATCGCAAAAATCGGCCTTTCCGAAACCGATCAATACCTTTCCAACCACCAGGGTCTGGTTGGATTACATGCTTCTTGTACTGTGGGAAATAGCACATTACAATCGGCCATGCGGCTTGCAAAAGACAATAATTCAGGAATCCATATTCATGTAGCGGAAGATATTTCCGATGAACAACATTGTGTCCATCATTATCACCAAAGAATTATTGAACGTCTGACCAATGCCGGGGCATTGCAATTTTCGAAAACCATCCTGGCTCATTGTCTCCACCTTGATGACCATGAAAAAGCCCTGGTAGCTGCTTCTCCTGCCTGGGTCGTACAAAACATGGAAAGCAATCTGAACAATGCCGTCGGGTTGTTCCAATCAAGCGGTCTGGGGCCTCACATCATGCTTGGCACCGATGGCATGTACAGCGATATGCTCCGGTCGGCCAAAGCTGCTTTTTTTGCCGGAAAACAAGCCGACACCCTCGATTATGACGGCACCTATCAACGATTTCGCAATATTCATCATTACCTTGATGAAAATCATTTTGCTGGCGATGGAGAAAACAATTTGGTTGTATTCGATTACCCCACTCCAACTCCGTTCACCCACGAAAATTTTCCCGGTCATTTTCTTTTCGGCCTCGAATCGAAACATGTTTCTCACGTGATTTCCCAGGGAAAACTGATCGTTGAAAAAGGGAACCTCCTTACAGTTAACGAACAGGATATTCTTCGGGAATCAAGGATTCAGGCCAAACGGCTTTGGGAAAGAATGAAATAATGCAATCATGAATTCTATCCTGATCATCAACGGAACTGTGATATCTGGCAATCAAAAACAAAAAGCGGATATTGCCATTCGGGATGGGAAAATTGTCTCTTGCGGTAATCTTGACCTCGCCTCCTATTCCGGATATCAAATTCTGGATGCTTCCGGAAAATATATCATTCCCGGGGGATTCGATCCACACGTTCATCTGGCATTGCCCACACCGGCAGGAAATTCCTGCGATGATTTTCTTTCAGGAAGTCAAGCCGCCTTATCAGGAGGCACTACTTCCATCATGGATTTCGTTACTCCGATACGTGGCCAATCGCTTTCAGATGCACTGATAAAAAGAAAGATTGAGGCAAAATCAAGTCTTGCCTGCTGGGATCTTCACCTGGGAATCAGTGAATGGAATCCTGCCATTGCAGCCGAAATTCTGCCCTGCATGGAAAAATTTGGCGTGACCTCCTTCAAAGCATATCTGGCATACCGTGAAACCATCGGCATCGGGTATCATGAATTGAAAGAACTCATGTATATCGTGAAACCAGCTAACGGAATGGTCATGGTACATTGCGAAGATGGCGAAATGGTTAGCCGGATGCAAAAAAACCTTTTGAATGAAGGAAAAGTGAGGCCAGCGTATCACGCCAGGTCAAGACCCCCGGAAACGGAAATAAGAGCCATCGAAAAAGTCATTGAACTATCGGATCAAACCGGTTGCCCGGCCTATATCGTCCACATCTCAACCCGCCGTGGAGCAGAAATGGTAGCTGCAGCAAAAAAATCAGGAATACCCGTTTATGGCGAAACCTGCCCCCATTACCTTCTCCTCGATGATTCTGTTTACGACCTTAAACAGAGTGATCGGGATGTGCTTCCTTTCGTTTTTTCCCCACCAGTCCGTAAAAAAAACGACCAACAGGGTTTGTGGGAAGCCGTCGCAAATGGCTCCATCGATGTGGTTTCAACAGACCACTGCCCCTTTAACCTCCATGGACAAAAAGATAAGGGCATTTCCGATTTTACGAAAATTCCCAATGGCACCGGGGGTATCGAACACCGTTTAACGCTTTTATATACGTATGGCGTTCTCACCCACCAGATCAGCTTGAATCAATTTGTTGCCCTCGTATCAGCCAATCCCGCCAGAATCTTTGGATTCGGAAACCATAAAGGCAAACTGGAACCGGGATATGATGCAGATATTGTAGTCTGGGATCCGGTCTGTGAAACAACCATTTCAGTACAAACACATCGGTCGAACTGTGATTCGGAAATCTATGAAGGGTTTCACACTCAGGGTAGAGCAGAAAAAGTATTGATAGGAGGAGAAATTAAGTTTCAACAAAACGACTAACTTCTCTATCTGCTATTTTTCGAAGAATCTCTTTCGGGTTTTCAAACCGGTTGGTCAGCATCATCGCAGCAATAATGTAAGGTTTAAATCCTGCTTGTTTGTATAACGCGATCCGGTACCGGTCAAAAACAGAAGCAGCAACTTCGCCCTCTTTACAGGAAACACCCGAAATATCTGCCGGCAGGCAATGCATATACAACGCTTTCCCTTCTTTGGTCCCTTTCATCTTTTCTTCGGAACATTCCCAACCTTTGAATTTCGCATTGTTAACCAGACACTCTCTCTCCAGCACTTTCAATCCCTCATAGTCATCGGCACGAAGCAACCCGGTACGTTTTTGCATCACCCTTAGGGGAGCCCAACTCTTTGGATACACGATATCGGCATCATGAAAAGCCTCCGCCATATCATGAACCACCCTGAATTGTCCACCGGTTTTGTTTGCCTGGGAAGCGGCCAATTCCACCACTTCCGGGATCAATTCGTACCCATCGGGAAAGGCAAGATCCACCTGCATTCCAAAACGCGTCAGCAATCCAATGATCCCCTGAGGTACCGATAGCGGCTTGCCATAACTGGGCGAATAGGCCCAGGTCATGGCAATTTTCTTCCCTTTAAGGTTTGAAAGAGATCCAAAGACTGATTTCAAATGCAGCAGATCAGCCATAGACTGGGTAGGATGATCAATATCACATTGAAGATTGATAATACCCGGACGCTGAGGCAGTACCCCATCGTGAAAGGCTTCATCAAGCGCTTTGCCCACTTCCCGCATATATTTGTTCCCTTCCCCAAGAAACATATCATCGCGAATCCCGATAACATCACTGAGAAAAGAGATCATGGCAGCCGTTTCCCTGACGGTTTCCCCATGAGCAATCTGCGATTTCCCCTCATCCAGGTCCTGAACAGTCAATCCGAGAAGATTGGCAGCCGAAGCAAAAGAGAACCGCGTACGGGTCGAATTATCGCGAAACTGGGAAATCGCCAGACCCGAATCAAAACAGCGGGGTGAAATATTCCGGTCCCTCAAAGATTTCAATGTCTCGGCGACCAACAATACTTCTTTGATATCCTCAATGGATTTTTCCCAGGTCAATAAAAAATCCTTATGAAAAAGCCCTTCCGTCATAATATACTCCTTGAAATATTAAATATTCCCCCCCCCAATTCATTCCTCATTCCTAATTCCTAATTCCTAATTCCTCACTAACTATAAGCTGTATGCTAACGCTGCATAAAAAGCGGAAGCAGCCACCAGGTCGCTCACCGGCACCTTTTCATTCGGAGCATGTGCCAGCACTTCATTCCCGGGGCCGAAGCCAATACAGGGGATGTTATAATAACCATTGATGGTAACCCCATTGGTCGAAAATGTCCATTTGTCGATAACAGGAGTTTTACCAAAAAGGGCAACAAAGGCTTGCTGGGCTTTCGTAACCAAAGGATGATCCTCTTCAATTTTCCACGTGGGATAATATTTTTCCATACCATATCGCAACCCGGTATAGGCCGTCTCTTCATAATGTAGCACCTCAATAGCCCCATCTAAATTTTTTACAATTTTCTCAATTTCAGCGACAGCCGATTCCTTGGTTTCCCCCCAGGTGAGACGACGATCGAGATGAATCCTGGCATAGTCTGCAACAGCACAGAGTGAAGGGCTGTCTGAAACAAACTGTGAGATGGTGATGCTCCCTTTGCCTAAAAAATCATCGGATTTCAATCGTTCATTCAGCTTCTCAATTTCGAGACAAACTCTGGAAGCCATATAAATAGCATTTTTCCCGCGTTCCGGGGCTGACCCATGGGCTGAAATGCCCTTAAAAGAGACTTCCATCTCCATTCTGCCACGATGACCCCGATAAATATTCAAGTTGGTAGGCTCGGTTATAACAACCCAGTCGGGCGCGATCTTTTCCTCTTCTATCAGGTATTTCCAGCACAATCCGTCACAATCTTCTTCCATCACCGTACCGGTAAAATAAATCGTGAGATCACGGTCAAAAGCAAGCTTTTTCAAAATGCGCCCGGCAGTCACAAAAGCAGCAGGACCGCCTTTTTGGTCTACAGATCCGCGGCCAAATACATAGCCATCGCAAATTGCTCCGGAAAAGGGTTCCGTTTGCCAGTTCAACCGGTTCCCAACATCTACGGTATCAATATGCCCGTCGAAAACCAAAACTTTCTTTCCATGGCCAATCCGTCCAATGACATTCCCCAATTTATCGATGCGAACTTCATCGAATCCCGCTTCAGCCATCTGCCGTGCAAGTTCATCAGCCACCTCCTTTTCATGAGCGCTCATGGAACGGATCCTGACAAGTTTCGAAAGGTTATTGGCTGTATATCCGGCAAATTCCTTTGCCAGCGATTTTATTTTCAACAATTCATCTTTCATCTTAGAACAATTTTCAAAAGCCATACTCAATCTTTCAGCTTTTCTATAGCCATTAAAATAACTTCATAGGTAGCAGGGAGTGAAAATTCCGGTTCCGTTTCATGATTTTTTGTAGCCGAGATGGCATTTTTGATGGCCAGCCACACCGACAAACCCAACATGAACGGCGGTTCCCCCACAGCTTTACTCTGCCGGATAGTTCCCTCATGCGGTACGTTGGATAGTGTGATCCTGAAATCCGGGGGAATGTCATTCACAGTTGGAATTTTATAAGTATCCGGCGAAAAGGTCAGAAGATTCCCATTCTTATCCCATTTGATCTCCTCCATGGTACACCATCCCACTCCCTGGATAAATCCCCCTTCGGTTTGTCCCCTGTCGATCGCTTCATTAATTGAATCTCCCACATCCTGAATAATATCGGAACGCAACAGCGTATAAGAACCGGTCAGGGTATCGACCATCACTTCCGAAACAGCCATTCCAAAGGAAAAATAAAAGAAGGGATGCCCCTTCCCGGTCTCACGGTTGAACGAAAGTCCCGGAGTTTTGTAAAAACCAAAAGCGCTCAGACTAACCTGGTTTTCATGGGCCAATTTACAAAGCTCTTCAAAAGTAAGATCTTTATCCGGACTTATCTTTTCCTTCAATCCGGCCAATCTCGATTTCAGGATATCAATCGCATTTTTCACTGCCATTCCATTGATATCACTTCCAGAAGAGGCAGCAGTAGGCGAAGTATTCGGGACTTTGGATGTATTGGTAGCATTTACTTTGATCATAGCAGGAGGAATGCCCAATTCGGAGGAGGCGATCTGCAGGATTTTTGTATACAGCCCCTGCCCCATCTCGGTTCCGCCATGATTTACCATAACAGATCCATCGGTGTAACAGTTCACCAGAGCCCCGGCCTGGTTCAGAAAGGCAGTAGTAAAAGATATTCCGAATTTTACCGGGGTAAGTGCCAATCCTTTTTTAAGAAATTCATTTTCCTGGTTAAATTGCGCTATCGCTTTTTTTCGGTTAAGATAATCGGAAGACACCAGAATATCCTGATAGATCCGGGACAAGTGATTATTCGCCACTTCTTCTCCATAAGGAGTGATATTCCGTTCCTGTTGCTGGTAAAAATTCAGGAACCGGATCTCCGCCGCATCTTTTTTCAGGAACCGGGCAACGCGGTCAATGGCATTTTCAATCACAGCCATACCCTGTGGCCCCCCGAAGCCCCGGAAAGCGGTATTCGACGGGAGGTTAGTTCTCAAAGCTCTCCCAACAATCCGGATGTGGGGAATAAAATAACAATTTTCTGCATGTAACATGGCCCGTTCCAGAATCGCCCGGGTTAAGTCGGTTGCCGATCCTGCATCGGCATTCAATTCAACCGAATAAGCCTGGATCATCCCATCATCATCAAATCCGATTTCATACGTGGAGAGAAAACGATGCCGTTTTCCGGTCATGATCTGGTCATCGTTGCGGGGAAGGATAATTTTTACAGGACAATGGGTTGCGTTGGCAAGCAGAGCAGCCCAGGCTGCCACATGATTTCCCTGTGTCTCTTTCCCTCCGAAAGCCCCGCCGATACGACGCACTTCAACCTCTACCTGATTTTTCAGCAATCCCAGAACGCCAGCCACAACAGCCTGGGTATCAGTAGGACTCTGGCTGGAAGCATAGATCCTGATTTCTCTCCCTTCACCTGGCACAGCAAGCGCTGACTGGGTTTCGAGATACCAATGTTCCTGGGCACCGGTTTTCAATGTTCCACTCAAATGATGCCGGACATTCTTCATGGCTGAAACAACATCACCCCGCTCAATTTTCCGTTCCGGGGCGATCAAATCATTCAGAGCCATGGCTGTTTCGATATCAAGAATGGGCTCCATCGGTTCAAATTCAATCGCGATCAGCTTTTCTGCCTGCCGCAGCGCCTCTTCATCTTCAGCGGCAACCAGAACAATAGCCTGCCCGATAAAGGTAACTGTATCGCCGGCTAAACAAGGTTCATCGCGAATAATGGTACCCATTTGATTTTCACCTGGAATATCCTTTGCAGTGAGAATGGCATGAACACCTTTTACCTTTAAGGCCTCTTTGATCTCCAATGATCTGATGCGGGCATGTGGATGCCGGCTGTAGATCACCTTACCGATCAGCAAACGGTCATCTGTCGCCATATCATTAAGAAAGACCGATTGACCTGTTACATGATCATAGTCGCTATGGTAATTCGGATTTTCCGGTATCATTGAATGATTTGTTTTCCAGATAAAACTTCAACAAGAGGTTTTTTGCTACAGATATTCTGAATGAGGCTTCCGCTCTGGCATCTGAAATAGGGGTCATTTCCTGGTCCAAAATATGCCTGGCCCCTTCAACCAGCGATCGTGACCATACTTTTCCGGTAACAAAACGCTCTGTTTTCTTTGCCCGTATTGTTAATTGAGCCATTCCTCCGAAAGCCAGAATGATCTCCGATACCTTGTTCCCCTTCAATTTCAACCTGAAAGCAGCAGAAACAGTAGAAATATCGAGTTCATTTCGTTTCGACACTTTATAGGCCGCAATCTTCGTTTCTCCATCTGTTTTAGGAACGACTATTTCTGTGATCAATTCATCGGGCTGAAGGTCGGTTTGGTGATACCCTTTCAGAAATTTATCGATCCCGATCTCACGGGAAGCAGTGATTGTTGATAGCTGAACCGAGGCCTTGTATGCCAAAAGCAATGGAATTGTATCTCCGATCGGGGAAGCGCCTGCTAAATTGCCGCCAAGTGTGGCCAGGTTCCGGATTTGCAGTGAACCAAATCGTTGTAGCATCTGATGGAAAGCCGGCAGCTTCCCTGCTGTCGCTTTTTTTAGTTCCTCGATGGTCAACCCGGCACCAATCCTGTATCGGTCTTCTTCTTCCCTGAAATACCGAAGTTCCTTAACAGACGACAGATCCAGTAACACTTTCAGAAACGCTCCTTTCTGTGTCTGACGAAGAGCCACATCCGTTGCACCATTGAAAATGGTAGCTTCGGGAAGCATCTTCAGGTATTTTAAAGCGCTCCAAAGTAAAAAGGGCTTCAAGTAACGCTGCCGGTCATCGTTGATTTCCAACATGTCTCTATTCTCAAGAATATCGTTGAGGATGCCGACCACGCGATCTTCATCAATGGAAAAATGATCCCGGCTGCCCTGGTTACATGCACTCAAAGCAGCCTGAACGATGGACTGGTATCCGGTACATCGGCATAAATTCCCTGTTAACGCATCTTTCACTGTTTCCAGAGAAGGGTTTGAATAGTTTTTAAACAGCACGAACAACGACATAACCATACCGGGAGTACAAAATCCGCATTGAATTCCGTGGTGTTCGAGCAATGCTTGCTGAACGGGATGCAACTCAAGGCCGGAAGGGCCGGGAATGGATAAATTTTCAATGGTTATAACTTGTTTACCATGTACCATTGGTAAAAAAACCAGACATGAATTAACGGCTTTATAGATCAGTTTTCCATCTTCACCCGGTTCGGCAAGAACAACAGTACATGCCCCACAATCACCCTGGGAACACCCTTCTTTAACACCTTTTCGTTTGGTTTGCGATCTTAAAAAATCCAGAAGGGTAGTAGTCGGAGTAAAGCCATGATAAGGATGATTGATACTGATTTTCACCTTTTCCCCATCCAAAATAAATTTGATTGACTTCTGCATCAGGCGGAATTTCTGACATCAATTAACTTTGCAACAATGCTCAGCGCTATTTCTCTCGGTGTTTGTGCATTGAATTTTATGCCAATGGGCATATCGATTTTTTCCAGTTCCTCGCGGGTAAGGATATTTTCTTCCAAAAATCTTTTTGTGAGGGCATTTACTTTACTTTTACTTCCGATCATTCCCAGATAAGCGTGGGGTTTCCGGGCAACTTCAGCCAGGATCTCTTCATCAAAAACATGCTTTGGCGTAACGATTACGAGGTAGCAATACGCATCAAGCATCACTTCCGCTATCGCATCAAAATAATCCTTATTAAGGCAAGTACAATTGTTAAAAGCAGGATCCTGAAAAATATTTTCACGGGGATCGATCGCAGTAACGGAAAAATCAAATTCACGGGCTAATTGGGCGACTTCACGGCCGATGTGTCCGGCTCCAAACAAAATCACCCGTTGATTGGGAAGCAGCGGTTCGATATATACTTCCATCGTTCCGCCGCAATGCATTCCAAGATCCTGTTCCAATTTGAAGCGACATTTCCGGGATATTCCGGTTTCAATCAGTTTAACAGCTTCCGCTACGACCTCTTTTTCAACACTTCCGCCCCCAATACTTCCAAAATTTTGTCCGTCAGGGTAAACAATCATCTTGGCTCCGGGTTTTCGGGGTGTTGATCCTTCAGTGTCAATCAAGATACACAAGGCAGCCCGCTTGCCCTCTTTTTTGAGCTGTTCAATTTTTGTATAGACACTATCCATCCTGAAATATTTAAACGTACGAAGATGTAAATTTACAAAAACCTGAAATCATTTACCATGGGGTGTCTGATCAATTCAGATATTTTCTTTTTAATGCAGCTTCATCCGCCTGCAGATGGCAGCTAACATAGTTTCCGAGACCTCCATACCGGATATTGATTTCATCCAGCGCAGCCAATAAATAAGATTCACGAGCTTCAAGCAAGGGCCTGAGTATCTCTCCATTTCCCCCGGTAGCCGAAAATTTCCGGATGATTCTATCCGCATCGGCAGCCACTCTTTTGTTGGTTTCAAGATAATCGTCTCGGATCTGATCCATTGACACGTTCAGTGCAGTAAGGAGAAAAACGGTGGATAGGCCGGTACGATCCTTCCCTGCGGCACAATGATAAACCAGTGGAAGATCTTCGGTAGTTGCAAGGATATTGAGGAACTTCCGAAATTCCGGAAGATGTTGGTTGACCATTCTCCGGTAATCATGTTCCAACACCGTTTCAATGGCTGTGGAATTATTCTCCTCAATAAATTTTTCACTCTTGTCGCGGGCACCGTCATAAATATTTAAACGAACAACCGACTTTACTGTACGGATGGTTTTATCGGGATCCCGGTCAATTTCGCGTTGTGACCGCAGGTCGATGACCATGGATAGATTGATATTTTCGAGCTGCTGCAAATCAGGCTCCGACAAATCACGGAGCTCCCCGCTCCGGAACAGAAGTCCCTTTCTGATCGTCAGGCCATCCAACGTTGGAATTCCACCCAGATCCCTGAAATTATGTTGTGACAAGTTCATGGTACAAAAATACCGATATCCAATCAATTAAACCTGCTATTGAAAAGAAATATGTATTTTTTATGTTTATATTTACTCCTTCATTTTAATTTTCCTTCCAATGGAAAAAGTTACATTCATCTTTACATTCTGGTTCATGATAGGACTTTTCCTCACTACAACAGCCCAGATCATTCCCATCAATAAGACCTTTTCGTCTGATACCACAATTCGCCCCTTTTGTTCGAATAATCCGGTATATTCAATGAAAATGTCCGGTTCTGTGCAACTGCTAAGCGACTCAAGCCTCGTCAGAGTGGTTCTGATTGACAACTATTCCAACCATTATCTGGTTTACGAAACCTATCCGCTGATCGCGACTTCAAAAAGCTTTGATTTGGAAAGTGTTTGCGACGAAACCTGTTTCCTCAATGGGATAATCCCCGATTCTTTACGAATCGACCTAATCCATGCTTTTGTATCAGTGAATTCACTTAAACTTGATACTGGGTACATCGCCAATACTTCCATATTACAGTAACGGGCTAAATGTGAAAACGATTCAGCGAAGATCGATATGATGAACCAGAGGATACGGGAAGAACACATGTACTGGAAAGCGGGAAGAACACCTCTTACAAAATTGAATTTTTCTGACAAGGAGTATCTTTTTTCGAAAAAGTTTAATATTGCTGGTTTTGATTATTATAATGGTGGAATTTTTGAATTTCTAAATCAGCGAACTTCAATGATTTCAAAATCCACTTCGGCTATAGTCGATGAATTTGACTGGAGAACCAGGCATGATGCAACTACTAATACCTCAAATTATTTTAATCCAAATGGAGATGGTTGGATTACCTTTCCTGAGAATCAGAACTCATGCAACTCATGCTATATTTTTTCAACTACTCATACATTTGCTGATTATATCAATATTCACTCTAACTTTATGTATAATTACAATCTGTCAGAGGAAGAAATTTTAATATGTACAAATAACTGTGGGAACTGTATACAAGGTGGCTCTCCCTATTGTGTATTAAATTACATCCAAAATCATGGTATTCATATTGCAACAGCGTGTTCATCGTATATGACCACACCAACTCCAACTTGTTCAACGGTTTGCTGGGGGAATTCATTGTTCAAATTTGCAAATATATCTTCCTACTTTTATACAATAGATCAATTGAAACTCGCATTAATACAGAAGGGACCAATATCCAGCGGATTAAATAGCACCATCTTTCCTAGTCTTGGCCATGCAATGGAATTAATTGCATATAAAACCATCCACGCTGGTGATACTGTTTATATCACCAATATTGATACAATTATTATTGGCAGTAATTCAAATTTAATAGGTCAGGTTTCCTGGATTTTTAAAAACAGTCTTGATCCAACTCAATATTTTAGATTTTATGGGGACTATACCACTGTTTATATACGAGACGCTTTATCAGGTCCCGTAACTAAAATAACTGGTTCAATTATTGATACTATTCAACCTGTTTGCAAAGATGAAGATGGAGACGGTTATTATTGGTGGGGAGTTGAACCTGATCCTGATCAGTGCAACTGTCCACCCGGAGTTCTGGCCGATCAGGAAGATTGCAACGATAATGATCCAATGGTTGGTCCTTATAATTTGGATACTATTACAAATAGTACTCCCATGTATTCATGCACTCCAAACAAATGCACAACCATATCAACTCCCATTGACATTTATGGCGATTCCACCTGGTATGATTTCAAGCACGTCAACCAGAATATAATTATTCATTCAGGAGGAAAACTAATTATTCACGGTCAGGTCTTTTTCAGTCCCGGGGCAAAGATTGTGGTACAAAGCCAGGGTTTGTTGTATCTTAATGGAGATTTTATTAATACTCCTGCCAGGCTGTCATCAGGTTGCGGTCAGATGTGGGGAGGAATAGAACTGCAAGGTGATCCATGGCAAAACCAGGACTCAATCCAATTCAGCTATGCGGCGGAACACCAGGGAACAATTATTATTCAAAACGGTATTATAGAAAATGCCTTTTGTGGGATAAAAACATTCAATTCAAATGCCCTCCATGAAAATTCCGGAGAGGAACCCGAGCCCATTGGCTATCCTTCGGGAGGGATCATTAAGGCAGATTCCGCCACATTCAGAAACAATAAAATAGGAGTTGAATTTTATCCATACAGGAATGGCAGCTTACCAAACAGAAGCTTTTTTCGTTCATGTAAATTTATTACCAACGAATCTCTTCTAAATGGTATTAAACCGATTAATTTATTGAAACTAACCTGGGTCAATAAAATTGAAATACTGGGTTGCTCGTTTCGAAATAAATATTACACCTCGTCAATTAATCCTCCATATAGTGAAAGAGGTATTGGCGTTTATTCTTATAATTCGGATTTGTTTATTGACGAATTAATACAATCGAATAAAATAACTAAAACCGAATTTGAAGATCTTGAACGAGGAATTTACGCTTTACACAGTGGAATAGGACAATCCATAATTTCCGTTCAAAACAGCAAATTTAACAGCAATCATTTTGGGGCTTATTTTTCGGGATATAGAGAAGTCACTCCACTTGAAATAAAAAATAATCAGTTTCAGTTATCTGAAAACTTTAATTCAGATACCTTATATTGTCTTTACCTGGATAATTGTTCTGGATATAAAGTAACTAAAAATCAGTTTAATGGATCCGCCTTGGGCGGTCAGACAAAAAAGCTTGGAATAATTGTCAATAATTCCGGAGCAAGAACCAACTATATTTATAACAATGGTTTATTTGAAGGATTGACAAATGCCTTGCAGGGACAAAATATCAACCACGGGATTTACACTCCAGACGGATGGGATCCAGGTTCCGTATCCATTGAAACCGGACTTCATTTTATATGCAATGATTTTAAAGATTGTAAGAATGATATTATAATCAGTGAGAATCTTAACGCAAACAATAATACAGGGATAGATTATTTTCAAAGAAATGCTTCAAATGCAATGGGGACTCAGCAGCCGGCCGGAAACACCTTCTCAAATCTTCAAACCCCACATCAATGGGATATAAATATACATGATTCCGTTGGAAATATTCAATATTCCTATCACACTTTGGGACCGTTAAATATAAGATTGAGACCAACCCAAGTTTCAAATCCAAATAAAGTAAACTATGATCAATATAATTTAACTTATTCGAAGGATACAAGTTGTAATGGCAATTTTTATCCTACTTTATCAAAGGAATATTTGAGACTATTAATTAGCGAATCTAAAACTAAAATCGACAGTCTGACAAATCTTTTGCACGTATTAACCGATAATGGATCAACCGATACATTAAAAAGTACAATCGAAAATGGAACCCCCAATCAATCCTATGATGTTTATCAGTACCTTATGAGTGCATCGCCTTATTTGTCGGATACAGTTTTAAAAGCATCCATTTTAAAAGAAAATGTAATCCCAAATGCCATGTTGCGCGACATCATGGTCGCTAATCCTCAATCGACCAAAAGTGAGATTTTAATCAGCACCCTGGATCAACGCAACAACCCAATGCCCGATTCGATGTGGGCTGAGATTCTTCAGGGCAAAGATACCATCGGGGCAATGGAATGCATTAGATCTGAATTCAGCGGTTGGATTCAGAGATACGACTTATATTTTAACAATCTGATGACTGTTTTTTTAACTGATAATTTTAGCCCTTATTCCAGCGACAGTTTGTATTTATTGTTATACAATAATAATCTCAATTCTCGCTATAATCTTCTGAACTATTTTTTAAACCTCCATAATTTTACTCAGGCATATAATGTTCTTCATGAGATTCCTTTTAATTTTACACTTTCGGACGAAGATCAGTTCGAATTTCAGAACTTCTCAACCCTTATTCCGATCCTTGAACGATTGGCAGATGACACTTTTGGCATCAAACCTCCAGATAGTCTTCAAATATTGGTTTTACAGGAACTAGCATTGTATGACTTTTCCTTTGCTGGGTCTTTTGCCCGCAATATCCTTATTTCAAACGGTTCATTAAATTACCATGAACCTATTTTATTAGAATCGGCAGCGAAATCCTCAAAATTCTTTAACTTTTACAGAAAAAAAACAAATGTTGCACCTGAATTCATGATATTCCCGAATCCTTGTAAAGATTATATAATCCTTAATTACCAAAAAAATCAACCAACAGATATTGCTACTGCAACCATAATCAAAGGGAACGGAGTAATATTGGCTACACTTTTACTCCAAAAATCCTCAAACCAGACCATCATTCCATTGAAGGATGATCCTCCAGGGAATTATTTTATTCAACTAAGAGTCAATGGAATTAATCAAGGATCGCGTCAGTTTATAAAATTAAATTAGCATTAATCAATGTACGATATGAATAAAATTGCTTTATCGGTTATTGTTTTTTTTCTATTGTCAATTCATGAGTTAAAATGTCAAACCTGGATGAGAATATATGGAGGGAATATTAATACAGAGTGTTATCGGACTTTTGAACATTATGATAAAGGAATTCTTTTATCAGGTTGCCGACATCTTGGATCTAATTATTTTGGTTGGGTATTAAAAGCAGATATTAATGGTAATGAACTTTGGAGTAAGTCATTTGGAATCAATGGAAAATTTAACAAATTTAATAGTTTTTGTTTATCGACAGATGGTAGCATTGCATGTATCGGGGGCTCAAATAAACTAAACAATAATTGTTTGGATCCTTTAATAGTCAAACTTAATGGTTGTGGCGAAAAAGAGTGGTGCAAAATTTACAATTCAAATAATTGTAATTCATTTGGTATGGATATCAATGCAATACAAGGAGGAGGATACGTGGCTTTAATATCACAATGGTTGAATAATACTCAATCAGATGTATGGTTATTTCGGTTAAACGATTCTGGCAATGTAATCTGGTCACAGAAATATGTTTCAAACACAAATATATTTTGGAGCCCTGATCCTGAATCTTTAATGAGAACTTCAGATTCCTGCTTTTTAATCACCGGTAATTCATATACTCCCGATTCCCTTACTCCAGGCAGTTTGTTGTTAAAACTATTTCTGGTGAAAGTCGATTTAGATGGGAGTGCCCACTTTGAAGAACCCTGGGGAATGAATAACGGGATTATTAGTGATGGTACCCAATCCATTGAGAATAATCGACATGAGTTCTTTACTTCTGGTAGAAGAGCAAGAAACGATCCCCCCTATGGAGATGCTCCTAGTTTATTTAAATCGAATAAGTTTGGTAACCCGATTTCATTTTTTGATTTAAAATCAAAATCAGATGCGGGGATTGCCACAACAATTAATTGGTTTGCAGATTCCAGTTTAGCGTTAAGTTCTTTTTGGTCGGCTCCCAATGGAATTGATACAACTGGGGTTATCAAAGTATCTACATCAGGATCAATACTTACAGTTAAACCGATTTTCACTAATACTCCCAATATGTTTTTATATGGTTCTAACATCACAAAAGATAATAAACTGCTTGTAAGTGGCTTTATTGAAATGACAGGTGGTTGGTTAAATTCTTTTGCAGTTAAGCTCAACTCCGATCTCGAATACGACAGCGTTTACACCCACCCTTACACCTACGACAGTCTTTGCCCCCACCCGATCGTGTCGGATACCATCCCGATAGACGATTGCCAGGTGGTGGTTGTGGGGTTAGATGAACCGGAAAAAAATCCTGAGAAAACAAAATTGCATATTTATCCCAACCCGGCAACTGAACAGGTTACCATTGAAATGCCACAATACATCGTCAGGCAAAACCATAACAGCACGATTACCTCCACTACCACCTACTTTCAATGGAACTTAACCCGGCTCGATATTTTTGATTTAACCGGAAAACTGATGTCTTCGCAGGAGATCCCAAAACAGCAAACCATCGTTCATATCAACACTTCCAAATGGCATAGAGGAATGTACTTTGCGAGGTTGGTATTCATGAATGAAGGGGTGGCGGAAGCCAGGTTTGTTAAGTGACAATGATTAATGGCATCAATTATGATTTAGTATGGCTTTCCAACGAAGAATTC
>Ga0172381_10000196_pt1 | contig 74118 bp, 131 predicted proteins | sample Leawel6488metaG_FD_119754 | JGI IMG/M metagenome (GOLD analysis project Ga0172381, IMG submission 119754) | Leachate microbial communities from a municipal landfill in Southern Ontario, Canada - Leachate well 64-88 metaG | ecosystem: Engineered > Solid waste > Landfill > Unclassified | place... | reverse complement strand
TAAAACATCCCAAGATGCCCAAGATCCAAAGTTTGTCTAAATTTAGATAGCCGTTCAGCAAGTAATGTTGCAGTTGGTCCTAAAGAGATAACTATAACTGTGTCCTCATTAGTTCTATAAATTGCTTTATGTACTAAACTATCAATCATAGAAAAAGAATCTCTTTCTGGACCTAATAAAGTTTCATATCGTCTTGCTGTACTAAAAATAGATTTATCTTTATCAAAACCAGTTCCTTCACCTTTTATTAATAAAACATTTTTTCCACTCCAAAGAGCTTTAATTGACTCATAAAAGGTCACAGAACTCTGCCCAGATGAATCAGGACGGGTTATAAATGAAGATCCATAGGTTTTCCTAGTATTAAGTAAAGAAACGTACCTTGACTGTTGTGCAAACTGTTTCCAAAAGTTCCATTTTTCTTGAGTAGGCCAATCACTTCTTGGTTCATAAATTCTTGGAATACAAACAAGTAAATTTTTATTATTGGTATCTCTTAATAAAAATCTCATTTGTTCCGCCATATTCCTATCGGCTTTTTGAGACTTAGCACTAGCCCCAATACAAAGTTTAAATTCCCCATCACCATACCTGGCAACAGAACATTTATTATCAGAAATATACTTAATTGTTTCTATTTCTGTCATTACGTTCATAAGTATTCCTCAAAATTAGTGAACTTAAAATAAGGGAGTAAACTATTTGGTGTTGCATTTAGTATTTCAACATTACGGAATTTTGCTTGTCTTGCAAGGGAATCAAAAGGAACAATAAAATTAGTATAAGGTTTATTTGTTTTTCTAAAAGCATGTGGATGCCAATTAGATTCTCCATCGACCCAACGCATATCAAACCCAACTAAAATTATTCTTGATGCCCCAAGATGAATTGCTAAATCTGTAGCTGCTCCACCAGAAGAGGAATTAAAGTTAATTTTATTTTTATCTATATGAACCCCATGCCCATTACTATAGGGTATTTTAATAATTGAAGTATCAGAATCAGGGATTGGTAGATCTGTTGTTTTTCCAGACCTACGATCACAACTTATTTTAATAATATCATATTTAATAAAATCATCCTTCATAATCCAATAAAATCGGGAATCACCAAAGAAACAAATATCAATCCTAACCCCAAGCAATATTGCATGATTTACGCCTATTATTGGGTGATTAATATTCCTCCCTTTTACTATATTAGGTAGAGATGGTCCTCCACCATAAATAAATACGGTTTGTCCTTCAAATACCTTTGGTAACTTATTATTAACTAATGATTGCTTCAGATTTAGTAATTGTTGATTTGTTGGGATCATTTAGTGCCTCTTCAACTGTCATTATTGGGAAGTCTTTTATAGCACTGGTTGAACTACAGTTTAATATTTCTACCCCACGCTCTTTTGCATGTTTTGCGATGATAGGAAATCCACGCAAATGGCGGAAAAATGGGGGTACTACCTTTTTTTCTCTATTATGTGTCCCAAACCAATGACTCATTTGATTTTTACTAAGAGTCATATCAAAGCCAAGTAATATAATTCTTTTTACTCCAAAATGAATAGCAAGACTTATAGCAGCAGCGCCACTATTATTATTCCAAGCTACAGCAGATTTATTTTTACTAATCCCCTGTGTGCATTCTTTATCTTTAGCAAGATATTTAATACCTTCCATATCTTTTATAGATCTATATGCAAACCTATTACAACAAGTAACTTTTAACCCTGCAAATTTGGCAATACCTAATCTATGTACTAAGTACCAAGAATTATCTCCAAAAAAACAAACATCTACCCAACTCCCCAAAGTATATGCATTATTTACACCAATAATATGTTTATTATGTATTGTAGATAAATAAGGGGAATAGGTAGAGGCAGGAAGTTTTCCTGCCATTACCTGAGAAACAATATCATTTGGGATATTAAATTGTTGAGGGATGCTTGGACCACCACCAATAATAAAACACTCACCATCTTTCCAAATTTCTGGAGCAGTCCAAAGCATAATATTACTCCAGAAGACGGGCCAACATTACTTTTGCCGCATCTTCAGCTAAAGCAGTTTCATTTAATATTTTTCCACGGCAATCAACAATATTAAATTTATCCTCTTCATAATTGCAAGGGGTTATTTTATATTCTGGATTTGCTACCACTAGAGGAGGGGTTTCTTTTATAGGATCTAAAGCTTTAATAATATCTTTTACAGATGAAGGAATATCCCCTGGCCTAGACCAAAATATTTCACCAGATTTTACTGGTGGTCCACTCAAAGGGTAAAAAAGACCCCCATTATTTTTATATCTAATTTTACCATCATGAGAATCTTTACTTTTTACACTTTTTACAACAACTTTAGGTTGTACAACTTCATCTTTTTCAATCTCTACTACTTCTTCCACAACTTCTTTTTCACTACGGGCTGATTTCCGTTTCATAATAATGCTCCTAATTTGGGAACTTGATTAGTTCCTTATTATTAAACTAAGTCAAAGTCAAAACAGTCAATCCAGAATTTCCATCATGATCATTACGAATCTGAGGAACCTGAATTGCCATGACTTTAAATTTAATAACCATATCACCTTCAGTTTTCCACTGAACGGTTTGCATAGCCATACCATTTACTAAACGAACAACATCGCTGGTCATTTGAACCATCACTACTTTACCATCAGTAAGGGTGTCAACAATTTTAATACCCATAATGTTGTTGAGTTTCATAATACGATCACGAATAGTTACACCAGGATACAAAGTGGAATAATCCTCATCTATTCGTGTTTCATATTCAGTTGGAATGTAAAGCTGCCATGGACCATAATGCTTTGCAGCAATAGAAGCTTTCTTCATTTTCTGAACATCAGAAAGAATCTGTGCTCCAGTTGCACTATCATCCCAAACAGTAGAACTAGTTACTGTGTTCCGTTTAGGAGCATTCAAATAACTATAAATTGTGCCACCAAAAGCGGCATAAGAAGTATCCGTAAACAACATGGCTTCCAATTTCTCTTTAACCTTACGTCCAGCTTGTTCAACCATCGTAGTGTCAAGCGGATTTCCCATATTACGACTAGCAGCTAATGCACGAGCATTAATATCAAAATCAACATGAATAATCGGGATAGGCAAGAAGGTAGAACCATATTCAGGGCGATCTGCATTACCACGGGTAACACCGTCCATACTAAGTTCAGCTTCCATCGAATCAGAAATATCATGGTACTCAAGAACTGTAGTAGCCATGGCATTTCCAAGATTATAAGTCAGTCCTTTACTAACAAGATCTTCAACACCACCAAGACGACTACGAGAGATGTCCAGCAAGGCTTTATCAAGCTGCATCCACTCTTCACGTCTAAGAGTGCTATTAGCATTTACCTGGATAACATCATAAAATTTTTCATCTTTGATATCCCCATGACCTTTATAAATAGAAACATAGGAACGCCCATCATATTCAAAAGGTCTAAGTCTCCCAACATCAAGCTTTTTACTATTAAGCAACATTGTTGCAATAGCTCCTTGAGCTTGATTATTTCCAATAAAATCAGTGTTAACCTTCATATTTATAAATTCCTTTCATTAAGCAACGATGACAGCAATACGTTTAGCAAACTCTAACGTACCAGACGATTCCCCACCAGAAGAGTCAGATGTGTCTACTGCTTCCTGAGCGAAACCAAATATTTGTTTAGGGTAAACAGACAAAACACCAGGAGATTCAATATCTGCTGTGTGTTTAGTAAGCATACCATTGCCAGCAGATTCCAAAGCATCCCCAATGGATACGCTAACACCATCAGTCAGAATTGCATAAACCACATCACCTGTTCTAAATATACCAATTTTTACTACATCAGCAGCATCATAAGCCGTATCAATAGTCCCACCCTGAAGCTCATCTTCAAGAGCGACCATATTTCCAAGGATGTTTCCACCAGCAGTTGCATGAGCCACTACAGTATTGCCCGAACCAAGTTGAAGAATCATGCCAGGTGTAATTGCCGCTCCTGCAAGACGCTCAATCTCAATTTCGTTATACCGTTTTAACTTAATTGTTTTCTTAACAGCCATAATATATTTCCTCCAAATTTATTAGTTACTGAATGTTGCCAGGAAGCAACACAGGAATAGCCTTATCACTTCCACGATTAACATTAAAATTAGCTCCAAGATTGCCAGAGTAATCAACTGGGTCTTGAATAAGACTTGCAATCTTATCAAGTTCAACTAAAGACTTGCCATCAAGCTCTTCTTTAGTAAAAGCTTTGGAATTAGCAGTAATTTTAGTAACAATTTCTGCTTTCTTGTTTGTTTGCATTCGATCCCCAATCTCAAGCTGTTCACGAATCTCAGCAGGAGCAAAAGCAAGATACTCTGCTTTAGACATTCCCGCACAAGCTGCTAAAATCTGTTCTTTAGTAATAGTCACAGGTTTCTCCGAATTTATCTGAAGTGTTTTAATATTATCAGAATTAGTTTGTAGCGTTCTTGTCATATCGAGTAATTGATCAAGTCGATCTTCTTCAAGAGTGTTAAGAAATTCCTGATCATTATCCGTATATGGATTACTAGTATTTGCAATCAGGGCCAAAACTTTTGCAGGACAGCCTTTGCATTTCTTATCTTTATCATCTGCCATCTTATTAACCTCCAACTTATTAACTTCTATATAACTAACATCTCTTTTTACTTTAATTGCTTCTCCATTAAATACTATACTACCATCGTTTGCAACGGAATAATTTTGTCTACAAAGTTTCTCATCATCACTACCTCTAACTGAATAAACAAAATTATCAGGAAAACAATCTACAAGATAATGATATTTGCTACCACTATCCATACTATTTAGTTTACTTTGTATTGCACTCATTACTTCACTATAACCTTCCTGATTAACATGGAAGGATATAAAACCTTCTTTTAGTAAAGCCAAAACATTATCTTTTATACTCAATTGTTCCCCTTTCTTATTAACTCTTATCCCACAACCGTCCTTTATAGAACAAGCCCCTACTTCTCCAGGTAAAAGCGCTAAATGATCTGGCCTATGATTAGTAGCAATAGATGTATAATGTTCATCATGCCAATTACCTTCTACATATTTATTATCAGTAAATACACCTACGGAAACTTCTATTGGCTCTTGTCTTTTCAACATAGCGAGTGTTTGCGGATTAACTATACTGAGTTTATTTACATCAATCCAAGCTTCCGCTTTTAACTTAACTCCATCCATAAAAGCATTAAAAATCCTACCTACATTTTCTTTCTCTAATACTTCAGGAGAATTTGCACTTATATAATTCTCATTAGGGTCTTGCGGATGATAAATTACTACAGGTATACCATTCCATGAAGGTACTATATGCCCTAATTCTTCAGCAGAATGAAACACAGGTCCACCAGACCCATTGTGAATCCCTTCTACCATCATTACTACAGGAACAACAATGTGCTCTTTACCTTCAAACATCTCTGTTCTAATAGTGTATCCATTAACTTGAATCGCTTTTATACAAGATTGGTGAGTTACGATTTTAGCCATAATAATTACTTTCCTTTATTAGAATCTTTTACTCCACGGCCCTGAGCAGTACCAGCTTTTTGTGTTGCTTGAGTTTGCTTAATAATTGCTTCTAATATTGCTTCAGGAGATAAATTATTAGTATCTTTCCAATATTTAATTTCTTCTGTAGTAAGCCCAAGCATAAATTCATAAAACATATGTGGAGGACATACAATAGCAGCAGCGGGATTATTCATATATGACATTACAGCTTTTGCTCTAATGGCTCCAATATCTGCACGTTCTTTTATAGAAGGTGCAAATAAATCAGGCCAAATAAAATTATAATTTTCACTTGTATCAGGAAGAATACTATAAGTAAGACATTTATCTATAAATGGATTTAGTATTCTGTCTTCGACAACATCACTCTGTATATTTTGAACAGATTCAAGCCAATTACTTTTATCTTCTGAACTAGCTAATTCCCCACGTTCACTTCCAAGTAATATACGAAGAGGAATTCCTTTTTCAGCGGATATCATTTGTAACTGGATGCCCACATGATTTATGGGGTCTGAAATTTGTGTATCTAATGATGTTATTTTTACACCTTCATTTATTAAAAATCTCCTAAGTTCATTTTCATATTCATCCAACTGATTAACTAAATCAGCTTTCATTGTATCATTCATGAAATGTTCTTTATCTACTTCTCCAGTATACCCAGGTCTTGCACCACGCCAGAACATTTCAGCAGAACCACCAACAAGTTTTTCAAGATCCATTAATCTATTATATACAGGGCGCAATGAAGGCGTCCCATATATATCAGATTCTAATAAATCACTTGTTACATGTAGTATTCTTGTATAATGAACAATCATTGTCCTTGAAACTGCTTGGGCAGAATCCATATCATCATTTGAAAGAGTGATATTATAAAATTCAGGAAGCCCAAATCTTTCACTAGTAGATTTTTGATCAAAAGAACTTATTGTGGCATTGCCCTCACTAATTGGGTTTAAATAAATAAGTTTAGGGGTTTTTCCTACAGGTTTCTGCCAATCATTAGGACTTTTAACATCATTAAATCCAAATAATAAAATAGCATATCGACCAATATTAGCTAATTTATGAAGTCTAATAAATTTAGATTTTAAATGATATTTCTTCCAAAGTTCTTTCCACGCTTTTTCAAAGCGTGTATCTTTATCACGCTTTCCTTGTGATAATTTAACTTGTCCCCGCCACACAGCATTTATTGGTCGATCAATAATTGCTTTAGCAATATCTTGCCTTTGATATCGTGCAGCATAATCTTCAAAAGTTAAATTAGTAGGGTACCCAAGAGCTTTGTATATATCTCTTTTACCTGCATACTGAGTCCCCAAACGATTAAATAAATCAACTCTAGCAAGCAAGGTGCTATACTGAGATAGTTTGTCGTCTTTACTCTTATTAGTAGTAAATTTTGTTCTCTGCATAACACCCCTTTATAAAGTACTCAATTTATTTATACACAATAACTTAATCATGTCAATATATTCTTCTTACCATACGCTTCTGTGCTAACTTATTAAATGCAGCAGAAGAAGCATCAACCTGATCCTTAAACTTCCCAAATGGAAATATCTGATGTTCATTAATAAAATCTTTATTCCACTCACCACGCATTAATAATACATTACCTTCATTCACTTGTACTGAATAAGGATCTGCACGAAATATTTTATCCCCTGTAGGGCGTTCTGCGATCACATTAAATCCAGCAAGATTAAGTGTAGTTGCTTTTGCAGAATCTTTACCCCCCGATCCAGGTTCTATTTCATGAAACACTATTACATCTTTACCATCAGCTTCAGCAGTAGACCTCATTAATCTTTCACGTTGATATGCTGCTAATTGTTTTCTCTTTACATCTTCTATTAAAAATTTACCATTAGTAAGCCTAGACATCTTTACACCAGCAGTATATGCCCCAGAACTTTCGGAACCTGCTTTGTCCCACGCACGTATAGTCTGAGTAATATGAGGCTTTACATCTATTATCTGGAACATCTCTACTTGAAACATACCTCCACCTGGAGGAACAGGATTCTGCCCAATCTGTCCTGCATACCCATATTGACCTAAATTTACTAAAGACTCTTCTAAAGCTTTCCTTGATAATCTCTTTTCATCTAATAAACCATTTTTATATCTCTTTACTAATTCTGATGGTTTTACATATTTCTCATATTCCCCTAATTCCCCAGGAAGACATATGTGATAGAGATTAGCTTTCTTCTTAGCCAGCATATGCCCAGCAGGGTCATCTTCATGCAATCTCTGCATTACTGTAATAGTAGGTACAATCTCTTTATCAACTTTTCTCATACTAAGTGTTTGATCCATCCAACTATTTGCTGTTTTTAGTCCTTTCTCAGAAACAGCTTCATCAGGTTTTAGTGGGTCATCAACAATTAGTATATGCCCATGCATACCTGTAACAGTTCCACCTACAGATGTACTAAATCTAGCACCACCATTACGCATGTGGCCTTTACCATCTAAATACTGTATTTTATAATTAGATTTAGTATTTTTATCCTCTCTTATCTGTATTTCAGGGAACATTTGCTTAAATTTAGGTGATTTTATTAAATCTCTAGACAAATCTGACTGTTCAAGAGATAAATCAGCACCATATGAGGCACAAATAAACTTCATCCAGGGCCAGTTCTCAGGGAGCCAGCACCAAACAGGGAACATTATAGTAATTAACACTGATTTAGTCATTCCTGGAGGTACATTTACTAATAAATCATACAACTTAGGTTTCATTATTGCTACTTGTTTAGCAATAAGCATCAATTGTTCTGAGATAACATCCATGTGCCAGTTCCAGTGAAGTTCATCATGACTAACACAATCCCAGAAATACTTTACAAAATCAGTAAATTCTCTTTGCACTAAAGCTTTTGTAACGGCTAAAGAATTTTCAACAGCAAACTGAAATACTTTCTCCTTGTCATTTACTACTTCAGGTTCATCTAAAAAGGATTCATCAACTTCAGATAAATCTGTTTCCTCAGACTCAGGTACAAAGCCTGTTGGTTCTACAGGCCATCTACCTCTTTTCCTTCTGAATTTGGAATGTTTCTTTACTGGACCCAGATGAAGCTTTGGGCCAAATAACTTTTTTTCTCTTATTAATTTATTACTACTATTAGTTCTCGTTCGTAACATCGGTTGCCTCTGCTTCTATAAACCCAGCTTCAATTTGTTTTACTATTTTTCCCTGCCCAAGTTTTTGAGCAATTCGTAATTCCTCTGTAGTAAGTGAACCTAAATTAAATGTAACAGAAACAGGTGGTGGAGTTTCTTTTGATTCAGATCTACCCCATTTACCTCTTTGTCTATTATTCATCCAGTATTCAGCAGCATGAACATTTGGAGGAAATTTCTTTCTAACTGGAATTCTTAGTATTTTCAAATCCTCTGTTACTACACCTTTTTCATCAACAGTTTTTATTTTACGAGTTACTATCTCTTCTTCAAGATGGCCCCAGCCGATTGCAGATCTATATAATGCCTGTGCTACTTTAGCATCTGCCTGTTCTCTACCTTTACTAATTGCTAATCTTGTTTCAGGATGAACTATCAACCAGTTTTTTAATGTAGTATGAGGGACATCAATTACTACACACATTTCTTTATCAGTATGTCCTAGTAGTGCAAGACGATATAGTAATCTTGGATGATATTTTTTGTCATACATGGATTCTTTATTTGGATCACCCTTTTCACCGAATGCCCCTTTAGCTGGGGGTAGTAATGGTTCATGCCCATCTTTATTAAATCTAGTTCTCTTTAGTTTTCTTTTCCTTATTATTGTTCTAGCACCAGGAGCATGTCTTGCCAGTAATTTGGTAAGTTTCATTGTTTTAGTAAGTGATACTGTCATAATTAAATAGACCTCTTTTTAGGTGGTACTGGAGGTATAGTAGTAAGTTTCCTAATATAATTATTTGGAAGATGTAAAAATACTGTTTCATATGTTCCTTGTTTACACATGATTATTTCTCCTTTATTCAACTTTTAGTAAAAACTCATTTACACCATTTAGTTTAGTAATAAATTCTATAAAACCATTCCCACTTTGTAGTATGGCTGGTTGATTATTAATAAATCCAAAATTCTCACCAATTGCAATACAACCATCAAGATCATTTTCAACATTACCTTTATGAAACAGGATTCTTTCATGCCCTGGAACTTTTATCTCATAAGTGTTATACCCACCTTTATGGTAATGAGATTTAGTACATTTATATTCTCCAACTGGTATTTTTACTAAATTATTCTCATACGTGTGTTCCAGAGTAACGCAGATTGGTATCTCATTTATTAGTAACACACCAAAGCAACCTGCATTAGTAATACCCACTCTTTTTATTCTTATATTCATAATACTACTTCTTTCTGTCCCCACCAACGAGAGGAATCATGGTAAGTATTGCCCATAGTATTTTTTATAGTAAGTGTTTCTTCCCCTTTACTATTTACAGTAAACATTTCACTTAATTCTCTTAATTCAGCAAGAGTGACTTTAACTTCTTTTCCAGTTGATAGCTTTATAGTAATTTCCATGATTATTTTCCTTTTGTTTCTTTTTCAGTCAATGAGAACCTTTCAATAAAGCCATTTTCAGAGATAGTGCATATTTTACCCCAACCACCTTTAGTTTTACTAAATAAACCATTTATTATTCCCAATAGTCCAACTTCACCAATATTAGGATCTTCTCCCCCAACCTGAATAGTAGGGTGCTCTGTAAGAGCTTTATTACAGACAACTCTTGTGCGCACTAAATTAGTAATAGCTTCTCTATCCAAATTAAGTGCCTCATTCATTAAATCAATAACTTGTTGTATAGTAATTGTGTCTTCCATGATTATTTCTCCTTTTAGTAATTACAGGTACTTGCAGATTACTAAATATCTCTTTTATCTGTCTACTGTTTTCAGAATTACATTCCACTGTAATAGTCTCAGGTTTAGATTTCTCCATACAATTTACTAAACCTCTACAACATAAATAATTTGAGTTATTACTAAAATTTATTCTACCTACATCCATAATTAACCTCTTAAATAGTAATTAATTCATATTCCAGCTCAATATTACTCATTGTTCAGGATAATTGTCAACTTATTAGCACTTTATCCCTTGTATAATCAATTCTAAGCCTATATAAACTTATTATTGGCTCATTGTATGGTATTACTGATAGAACCCATTACAGAAGAGTTATGATATAATGATTATTGGAGGATTTATGAGAAAAGATAATTCAACTGATTGTTATAACAAAAAACCAAATCATTTTACTTATGTGACATTTAGTAAAGAGTTTATTGATAAATTAGTAAAAGAAGGTAAAAAATATACTACAATCAGAATTATACCAAAACATTATTACCCAGAAGCCAGTAGAACTGATTATTAATAAAATACTAAAAATTAACAACAGTAAATACACTAGTAGAGATAGTAAAGGGTTATTGTTGTTTTAGTAACCTATTTTTGTGTTTTCTTAATAAAATTTTTAGTAATATTTTTTGAATATATATTAATACTATCGCGTTCCACACGTTATTAGTGTTTTGTACTGTGTAGTGAAATCACGTTGTTTATAATCAGCGCTTTTATATTCTGTGTGTCCTGCACGATTATTCAATTTAGTTTAGTAAACGATATTAGTATTTTTAGTAAATTTTAATTAGTAATATTTCGGACGTCATGGCACCCCTCCACACAACCCCATCCGCCAATAGGCCGGGGGGTGGGGTGAGATTGCAACATAACAGAATAGGGTTCCACACTATGAATGCAGTATAATGAATGTCTTGTTGTGTATTATTTTAGTAAATTTGATTTAGTAAACTAATAGGCTATGAACTACCTATGCCTACTGTATGTATGCAGGTATGTTTAGTGTCATGTTCTGTGGTAGTTTAGTAAATGGGATATGTGCGTATGCGTGCTGAAAGCACGTTTGCATATTAGTTTAGTAAATGGGATGATATGCAATATTGTATTAAATGATATGTCTTGTGAACGTGACAATGTTTCATTTAATGAAATAATGACTCATAGGACAGGAAAGAAGTCAAGCGATTAGGACCAAATTAATTTAATAAATTAATCAAATAAAAATGCATTATTTAATGAAATAAGTATTGACACAATTATATAAATCAATTATTATAATAATGTGATTGAGAGTTAATGACGATAGATAAAGAGAGGATAAGACAATGCCTACAATAGAAGAAAGAAAAAAATGGTATCAAGGGCGTTCCGTTGCACAAGAAATGCCTATAAACCATAAACCATTTCATCCTAAAAAATCAGAAATTGCCATTGCTGCAAAAAAATGCAATATATCAGTTAAGACAGCGTCAATAGCGTACGATTATTATATTAATAATTAATTCCGCATTTATGCGCTTAGTAATTTGAGCGCATATATGTTGAATTAATTTATTAAACTAATTGGAGGTGATATTATGCGACTTTAACCTGTATAGACTTGATTGTTTAGTAAACTAAAAAGCGAGGTTATATGAACTGAAAAGCATTGTTAGAGTGCATACGCTATAAAGCTTGTGCATTCTATAGAGTGCTTTTTTAATAAACTAAATCAAAGGAGATAAACCATGTTTGCGGCTAGATATAAGAACGATTGCACCATTTATGGCCTTACAGTATCAGAAGATAAAGTCTATTGCTCTTCTGGCTTTAATTGTGCCTTGTTTTTCATGTCCCTACGATCCTTTTCCAAAATGCTGGAATTGGGAATACTGCATATAGTTTAGTAATTTTGGAGGTCAAGAAATGAAAACAGCGAAAGCTATTAATAAATTACTAAAACAATCTGGAAACCTTTTTTTGTTCCGACCGATATCAGGAACAATGCAAGAAGAAAAACTAAAAGTTTACCAGGTAAAGACTCAAAAAGGCATATTGTTTGCACTTGTTGAGATTCCACCATGGTTATCCCATGAGAGAACTAGCATACGTTGGGTAGATGCTACCAATTGCAGGATATCAGAATATTATGCCTAATTAGTTTAGTAATTTTGGGAGGGGAAAACAATGAAGGCAATTATCACAAGACAAAACGCCGATGGCACATATGATGAAGTAGGCATAAATAATCGAATGCTCAGAAGCGAGTATAAATCAATTAAGAGCCTATTGCGTTATGGTATTGGGGAACAATTTGCCAATCGTATGATTTGAATTGAAGTATTTTTTACTAACATTTATCAGGATAAACCGGATAGAACTGTTTTTACCACGGTTTACAAATAGTTTAGTAATTTTTAACCTTTTTATTTAGTAATCTATTTTTAGTAAGAATAGTTTACTAAGAATAGCGTTGGTCGGATAACGCAAAACAACGTATTATTAATAAAAACAACGTAATGAGCATGGCTCAAAGCGTAAAATTAATAAAATAACACACAATATAAGGAGCAAAACACACATAAACCATACATTACATATACAGGTAGAGTAGTTATACTCTTTAATACCTCTACTCTACCTATTAAATACTCTGACTATCCTATTAATAGTCTTATAAGCTTTAGTGTTGATTGTTCTTGTTTGTTTATGAGCCTATTAATGTAATTGTTATGAAATTATTAGTAAATTTTGGTTTATATAACATGTGTTATAACACCTGCTATAACATGTGTTATAAAATTAAAGGCAAATTTAACATTTAGTAATATGAAAGAGAGCCACAATGAAAGAAAATTTTACTACATGTCATAGAGTATGGCCTAGCTCCACCTGGATACCAGATAATATTGATAGTCCTATCTGGAAAACTATTGGACTGAATTTTACTAATCCGGCACAAGATGACATACCTGGAAAAATTGAAACAAGGGGGCCATGGGGAATTATTAGTAAATTTCAAGCCTGTGCTACCCAACAGGATGAAAACAGCATAGATAATTCCCACTATGAACCATATTATACTAAATTGCGGGTTTATGGATTGCGTACTTTGAACCATGTAGGGCAATCTGGATATGAATTGGAGGGCTTTGTCAGTATTGGTGGAAAGTACCATTCGGCATTTACCAGTTCATTTATGATCGAATATAACGACAAACTAGTTAATATCTCTGAGATATTCGCTCGAACAATCAAGAATAAAGAGGTGAAATAATGAACATTAATAAATTTGAGACTTTCAAAGAATTATCAGAAGAAAAGCAGATAAAGTTAGTAAGAAAAGCCTTTTTATACAAGAATAACAAAATAATTCAAGAATATAAAAACGCTTTGAATGGTACATATGTAGAAAAATTACACTATATAGTTTTTCAAACTGATTTTGCGCTAGCATGGGAGGAATTAACTTAGTTTAGTAAATTGTTTGTTTATCGGCCTATTAGTAATTTAGGCCGATAGATTAACAGTTTTTATTAAACTAAATTGAAAGGGATGAATAAAATGGCACATTACTTTATAAAAACGCTCAATGGCTTTACACTATTTCTCGATGTAAACAAAAAAGTAATTAGTAGGCATTTTCAACATGCTAGTGATTCGGCTGTATTAACATCATGGGGATTAATTGAGCTACCTTTACCAGAATGCTACACAATATCATTCACTGGAGAATAAAATTATGGAATTTTTAGATGCATTATTAACTATGGGTGCAGTACACATAGAATATTATTCCGCAAGCAAACAATATTGCTGTTCATTACATATTAGAACTTTTGCAAAAGTTCAAGTGACTACCAGTTATGGCACTACATTAACAGAAGCGCTGGGACGATTGTATTATGAAAATTATTGTTATTAAACCATTTACTAATAGGAGTTACTAATATGAAAAATCAATGGGAAACAATTATAGGTAATATCGGTACCATCTATTCTGGTACTAATGGATTTCAAGCAATAAAAGAATATAATCAGGGAATTAGGCTATCCAAAGGGAATTGTAGCAGAGCAAGTGGCGAACCTGTAACATTACTAAAGAATGGAGAAATATATAAAGAATATCTCGGAACCTTGACACAAGAGGATTAATTTTTAACTTTATAGTGTTAGCCTAAAAATATTTTAGATTACTAATGCTATAAAGTTTTGGATTAATTACTAAACTTGAAAGGATAGAATATCATGCAGGATGAAATGAATGTAATTAGGAATTCCCAAGGTTTTATAATTCAACGTAGTAAAAACCTTGCTGGAATTCGGCGCTATGTTAGTAAGAATATCATCAAAATTCTAGCAATGGATGCTATTAGCAATTATGAAGGCAAACTTTGCATTCTGTTTACTAATGGGTGTTCTTTTGAGACAAACTTTGCAAGTTATACTGTTTTAAAAAACTTTGTTAGAAATTGGAGAAATGTATATGGGTCAAAATTAATAATTAATGGTAGCGAATTCGGAATAGTAGAATATAAAAATCCGGCATTGAAAAGCTAATCAATGCAACAAAAATATCTCAAAAAATGTTATTTTCGTCCCTATCGTAAAAATATGGGCCCAACATTTACTTTAATAACTTATGCATTAGGCTATGATTATTCCCACGGTAAGGAAAGAATAGGCTATAGCCTAAGTATGCATGAGAATAAAAAAACCATTGAAGTATTTAATGGTAATGACTTTTTTTGTAGTCCATCTCATGCAATAGATTCTAATGAGTGTATAAAGACCCTCATGGGATTTTTAACTTTAAGGCAAGGTGATACCGATCAAGAATACTTCGATGATTATAGCCTTATACAGTTGGATTATCGGGATAATCATGCCGAAGCATTAAGCATGACTGTATGTGATAGATTCGGATATGAAGATTAATTACTAATCAGAAAGGATAAGAATACTATGGCATCAAGAATCGAAAGCATCAAAACCATGGAAACATTAGTAAATAATTTTTACAAGAATAGAATTAGTAAAAAACAAGCGGAAAAATGGATAGCAGAAAATTATCCTGTCAATCCTTTGAAAAAGCATCGGAGAATGAAAAATAGAATATTAATACTTTCTAATGATGATTTTAGTATCTGGTATCATTTTGACCAATACAAGCAACGGATAATTTGAAAGGGATTACTAATATGGTAAACAAACTAGAACTATATAAAACGGCGTATTCTCCAATGTATGAAAATTTCGTGGAGATTACTAAAATCAGATATGATGACAATGGCAGGGCAATAATTCATGCAAGAATAGCTCACTCAGAACAAAATGTAGCATTTAGACAGAATGAGCTTATTGATTATTGCTTGTAATACTTAGGATAATTTAGTAAACTAACAGAAAATCAATGGGAGAATAATCAAAATGAAAACTAAATTTAGTAATTCGGAATTACCACATATTTGGATACATGAGCAACAAGAATCTGGCAAAGGTTCTAATATGTTCTTTGAGAATAAAACCATTTATTCTTATGGTTACCATTTTCCAATTGCCAGAATAATTAATAATGACAAAGGCAAAGCTGTTTTATGGAATGACAAAAGTTATTCTTCTTCTACATCAAAGCATCAAAGTTATGTTAGCCGGTCAATCCCTTCTGACATGCTTGTTTTTTCTGTTCATGATTTAGTAAGTCAAAACGCCGGGAACTTATCCGAAGTTTGGATTAAATGCCAAATAACAGAATATGAGAAACAGATTGTAGAACTTAGTAATAAGGCAAAGAGAGCAAGGAAAAATAAAACCAGGATTGAAAGATCCATGATTAGTAAAATGGAAGAATGTAATCAATTTTGTGATTACTTTGGGATAGACTACAGGATAGACGAAAATAAAATTAAAACCCTTCGATTAGCAATAGAAGAGAATCTAAAACTGCAAAAAGAACAAGAGAAAATTCAAGAGGCAAAAAGACAAGAGGAACTAAAGGAAAAAATTGACTTATGGAAACAAGGTGAAATTAACAGTTTGCCTTACTGTGAAAAAACCTTTCTAAGAATAAAAAATGATAATATTGAAACGTCAAAAGGCATTAATGTGCCTGTTACCCATGCAAAGCTTCTATATGCTCTTGTGCTCAAAGTTATGGAATCCAGCATAGAATGGATCAAAAACGGAAAAACATTCCATATAGGTCAATACAGCGTGGATAGAATAGAAACTAATGGCACTATTCATGCAGGATGCCATGTAATTGAATTTGACGAGATAAATAGAATCGGAATGATGTTATGAAAATACTAGAATTGCAAAAACCAAATAAAGATACAACTTTTAAAAATTTAAAACCTTTGCAATATCCATTGAAACATCAAAAAATGAATTGGATAAAATGGGTATTGCTTGATGATTGTGGGAATATCCTAAAATCTACTTTAGATCCTTGTGAAACCATGCAATGGGAAAAAGGAATATACTAAAATGACCCCAACTGACTTAGTAATAGATGATTTAGAGGAAAGAATTTATATCTGGCAGCTTATTAAGAATATTGAATCAATCGGGCAAAAGTTACTAATGCCCGATACATTGAATGTTTTTACTAACTTGAAAGGGGTGACTATGATTGTTTATAGATTTTGGACAAAAACAAAATATGGAAAAGTGCTAAAAATATATGAAGGCTGGTTTCTTTTTGGAGCACTGCCTTTATATTTAAAAATACTACAGAAAGACTAAGGAGATTATGTCTAAAACATACGAAAAAACCAATACACAAGTAGCACAAAAATCTAGGATTAATTCACTTACTAAAAATAAGCAATTCTATCCTACGATTGGCTCAATGCTTTGGTGGACAATTCGAGACGTTGAGATAACGCCAGAAGAATTAGAATCAAGAATTACAAATACATTAGGTATGAATTTTATGCCTAACAGTCCTAGCACTGGCAAGGCAATCAAAAGAGGGATTGAATCGTTAGAATCCACTGGAATTATTACAAGAATCCCTTCCGATGATTCCAATATTGTGGCTTTCACACTTCATAGAAAAGATATTGATAGGAAAAATGTTGACTTAGATTTACTAAAAAACAATACTATTATTTTTAATAAATCTAAGAATACAATTGAAGTCAAAGACAGTTATAGGAAACAAGAAATTATAGATATGATTGAAAAATATTCAACTATCTACACGGATTCCGATTTACGATTAATAATCCTGGATTATCTTCACAAGAATCACGCAATCACAATGCGAGATACTGGAGGAATTTATTTTACTAACTCAAAAGAGCTAGAAGATAATCTAAGAAAATTCATTGTATTAAATGGGGGCTCATTCTATGCTTTGGGTGTTCCTGATTCCCCTAAAGATAAGAATACAATGAGTTCTATCATTAAGAATGAAATAGAATCAGAAATACAGATAGCTGCAAAAGATCTTCAAAAGCATCTTAGTAAGAATGAAAAGAAGAGAACCGGAGTTCTAGAAATAAGAATCAAGAATCTGAAAGCAATGCAGGAAAAAACATTGCTCTATAACTCACTCTTAAAGGCCAATAGCAAAGAATTGACCTTACAGGTCGAATCTGTGACTAAAAAAGCCTCTAAAGCCCTTACAGAAGAATTAAATGCCTTCCCACAAGCTGAAAAGTTCCCATTAAGAGCTAAAGTGGAATATATGGGCAATTGTGTATCTAAATATGGCAAGTTTGGAGTGATTGTTGGCTATACTTACAATTTGGGTTTACCCTATCTGCGGGTAAAATTTGAAAAAATCAAAAAGGTTATTGTGATTGCCCCGGGAAAATTAACTGTGATCAAATAAGGAGGGTAATTAAAATGATTCAAATTAAAAATATTAATGGCACATTACTAAAAGAAATTAATGCCAAAAATTTGTGTGGGGCCAATTTGCATGGGGCCGATTTGCATGGGGCCAATTTGCCTAGTCCAACAATGGTATTATTAGCTAATTGGCAAACTACATCAGATTCACTATGCTTAGAATTAATGAGATATGATGCAGAAAACCATGAAAATCCTATGGATTTTATTAATTGGAAAAAAACTAAAATTTGCCCATATCAGAATAAAAAATATCAAAGATCCGCAAATTTCACAGAGAATGAAGACTTGATGCCAGATACAATTGAAAAATTTTTAGCAATTCCAGTTTTATCAGCATACACACTAATGAATAAACTAATCGCTGAAAAATGCAAAATAAGGAGTTAGTAAAAATGGAAAGAATACATTGCCATACTAATCTTGACTTACTAAATGAAGTTTGGCCCAAAGAATTATCAAGAGTGCCCTGTGTAGGTGAAGAAATCCAATCACAAACAAATCATTATTGTAGGGGTGATTTTCGACTATCTTTGAAAGTAGTTGCTGTTCGATGGGAATATAATAACCAAAGTATGTCATATATTCCTGAAATAGAATTGCACAATATTATTAAAAACAGAACCGTCAGAGAATTTTATGAATGGTATGCAAGAATAACCGGAAAAATGTAAGTTATTTTATCTAAGAATACAAAAAGGAGAATAAAAAATGAAATATACCTATGATTTGAATAAAAATGGAGTGCTAAAACTAATTGCCGATGAAGCCGACAAAGTGAAGATTGCAGAACTTTCATTTGAAGGTAATTATTTTACCACTAATGCTGAATGTGAAGCGCTTGAGCAATTGATAGCTAATTCTGAATTAGATTGGGTTTCTTCTGAAGAAATCATGGCTTTAACTGATGCTCCAATTTTAGGCATTAGGAATGAAAATAATGAAGTTATATATGCATGGGCTTTTATGGATTATCAAGTAAGGTCATTCCTAGAGGATTTACTAGAAAAAGGAGAAGCAATTTTTATTAGTTAAGAATACAAATAAGGGGTTAATAAAATGCCAGAAAACTTCTGTAAAACATTACAAGATGAATTACATTTAATAAACAACATAGCCAATGTTTTAGAATCATGGTCACTAAAATTAGATAGTATTGGTTTAGATAAAATTAGCAATGTTTTAAATACTTGTTCTGAGAATTTACAAATAGCTACTGAAAACTTACATAAAAATTATGTAAAAGATTTAGATATAAAATTAAAAGAATCCCAAGAAGCTATGGAGAAAGCATTTGCCACAATACTAAATGTTCCAGATGAGAAAAACTAGATCATGACACCTTATATTGTCTTTTGGAAAAATAATGGCAGAATTGGTTCTGTAGAATTAAATGAATCAAACCTAAAAGATGCTCACACATTAATGAATTTAGGTTTAATTCAAAAGGACTTTTCTGGAACAATGCATTTTGAAGTTTTTGGTGCAGTATCAAAACAAAAGGAAAAAGAATATGTCAGCTCCAAGAGACAATAAATTTTACATTGAATTCGATGGGGATGAATACTATATTATTTGTCCTAAGAATATAATAAAAACTTGTAAACGACATCAAGATATTGGGAAAACAATTGCAACAGAATTACAAGAGCATTTACAAATAAACCAAGGCAAATTAATAATTACATGGAAATTTGAGAAATGAGAAAATTTACTTTTAAAATTAATAAAGAAACTGGGAGATGCAGATCTTTTTATCCAGATCAATGTGATATTAAACTAAAAAAGAAATGTGTAGGCTCAATTACACAAAGATCTTTAAGTACTAGTTGGTACTTTAGTTTTATGATTAAAAAAGAAGTTACTAAAGAATATCCAGCACCATTTAAGTGGATATTTTTTAATAAAGGTTTTGAAACAATTAATGAAGCTAAAATATTTCTTCAAGAGCATACAGAAGAAATTTGTAATAAATATGATCTTTATGAAATGGAGAATTAAGATGCTAGATAAAGAAACAAAACAAAAGCTAAATTTTGCAGTTCAAGCCTATCACGCAGATAAGCAATGTACTAATTTAAAATGCCTTGCTGCAAATGAAATGTTTTTAGCATTAGAAAGTATTCTTTGTGAAGGGACTATCACTAAAGATGAAATTAGACTGCCTTTAGGTGTTTTTGATTTAGTAAGGCAAGCCTACAACAAAGCAAAAGCAACAATAAACCATAATTAAGAAAGGGGTAATAATGGGGAATTCAAGCAAATGGACTAGCTATAGTATTAAGAAACAATATCAAATTAAGAAATCAAGAATAGAAAAACTTGAAGAACTTAGCAAGAAACCTAACCTATCAGAATCATTTTTGCATAGTACCCAAACAACTATTAATGAACACAAAAAGTTTAGTAAATCATTAGGAGAATAATCAAATGAGTATAAAAATTGAAACAGAAAAAGTTTATGACATGCAACAAGGTGAAATGAGAAGAATTATAAAAATTACAGGTGTATATTCTCAAAATAAGTTACCTAAAGAATATACTGATGGAAATAATATAAGATTAGGTATCCCAATTGGACAAAATAATCATATTGTGTTTTCTGAACCTATCCCTTCAATAATAGAAAATGATTATATTGAAGAATCAGCTTTTCAAAAAAGATTAGAAGTAGTAAAAAAATGTGGTGATCGGTTGCATGAAATTATGATTGCTATTAAAAAACGTCAAAATGCATGGAAAGGGAATGAAACTTTCATAATTTAGTAAATATTCTTTGAAAATACTTTAAGATTTAATATATAATGTAGCGAGAATAAACCTAACATAAAAACTAGGGAGGTAAACAATATGCGCTGGATTTACTAAAGCCAGCTACCAAAATAACAAGGGCCAGAACACTACTAAAGGCGAATGTAGTTTAAGATTCTGGCCCATTATTTAAGCTCTCAGAGATTGAGGGTTTAATAACGGAAAGGAAAATGTAAATGAAAAAACTACTAAGAAAATGGCTTGGGGTTGATCAAGAATTAAGAGAACAAAATAAAACAGCTCAAAATATTTTAAAACTTTATTCTGAGCTTTCTATCATTGTGGATGAACATGCAATAGCAATAAAAAATATTGCTATAGATTTAGATACTTTTGAAAGTGGTATAGATGAAGATATGAGAAACTATCAAAGGAACAATCCAAGATGAACACTGTAACTTGTCTAATCAAAGATAAAATTTATATACCAAATTCTAAAAACATTAGTAAACTTATTGAAAGCTGCAATCTTCCATTAGATGCTCAATTGAAAAGAATTAAAAAGGATAACCTTACTAAGAATAATGCAAGAAGAAAATCGAAAGGAAAAAGATAATGTATACTTACTTAATTTATGACCTTTATTGTAATATAAAAAATATATGGAAAAAACAATACAGCCCACTAACTAAGTATATTAGAGTTTCCGATTTTTCAACAGAACAGAGTGCATGATATGAAAAGAATAGAAATTACTAAAACAGAATGGTACCCTGTAAGAGAAATAGAGACTACTAAATATAAAGATTTTATTTTAATTACAGAGCAATTTTTTAATAAATATATTAGAATTATGAGTGAATTTAATAAACTACAAAATGATCTAATGATGTTAGAAGCAGGGATAAAACCAAAATGCAAAATATAAAGTGCATCGTCAAAGATAAAATTTATATCCCGAACACGCCAAAGCTTAGTAAATTTATTAATGAACTAAAAGTACTAAACACTCACATAAATCCAAAATTTACTATGCAACTTAGATTGAAGAAACGTACTTTTGGAATTCCTAAGAAAGTATTCACTTGGGAATTAGATGGTGAGAATTTCTGTGTACCAAGAGGGGATATAAATTTAGTAAATAAAACAGCTAAATTATTTAATATTAAAATAGAATGGAAAGATAAGACGGTTTATCCAGAAGCAAAAGAGGAACAATGGTATTTAGGTTGTTATTTAGATAAATTTCAGGAAAATGCATTTAAACAACTTACCAAATATAAAACAGGTTGTTTAGTAAGCCCAACAGGATCAGGAAAGACAAATATTGCAATAGCTGCTGCTCCTTATCTTATGACCCCTACATTAATCCTAGTGCATACAAAAGAACTGCTATACCAGACTCAGAAAAGATATAGTGAATTACTAAATATTTATGTTGGTATAATTGGGGATGGAAAATGGGATGAACAGATAATTACAGTAGCAATGATTCAAACTCTTACTAATCTTGATATTAAGGATTCTGCTTTTAGTAAGAAGTGGGGCTTAGTTCTCTGTGATGAAGTCCATCACGGATCTTGTACTACTTGGTGGAAAGTGGTAAATAATCTTCAAGCAAGATATAAATATGGATTCTCAGCTACGCCATGGCGTAAAGATGGTATGGAATTTATGATCTGGAATCTCATCGGACCTATCAGACATACGGTTACTAATGAAGAAGTAAGAAATGCAGGGAGAACCATTAAACCTACAATCATCACAGTTGACACAGATTTCAATTATCAAAGCACTGGTCCTGCTGATTGGGGACAACTGATCACTAAGCTAACTGAGGATAAGAATAGAAACAAACTCATATGTAAAACGGTTAATAAAGCTCTTGTAGCCAATTCTGAGGGCTTAATTCTTACTGATAGAGTGAAACATGCAGAAATTCTCTGTGAGCTTCTAAAGGCTCATAATCCGGTATTGCTTACTGGCACGATGGATAAAATAAAAAGAGAAAAAGGCTTTGCTAAAGTACGCTCAGGATGTAAATTAACTATTGCAACTACAAGCTTGTTGGGTGAGGGAATTGATTGCCCTGGTTGGACGGACCTGTTTCAATGTACACCTTTAGGAAAATCAATTCGGGTGCAACAAACCGTTGGTCGAGTTGTTAGATCAAAATCTGGAAAAACAAAAGCTACCGTATATGACTTTGTAGATTGGAACGTCCCAAAATTAGTAAGAGCATTTAGAGAGCGGGAAAAACTATACTCTTTATAAGGTTCAATCATGCAAGAAATTCAACTTAGCAAGAAACAATTACTAAAATTTCGAGAACACACTAGAATAAAAAAAGTATTTATAAGAAAATTAGTAAAAGAAGAAATACCAGAAAGAAAAAAATTTGTAAGAAAATTTTCAACAATGCCGAAAAAAAAGAAATTTGTAAGAAAACAAAAATTAGTAAAAATATTATCATTAAAACCTGGGAATACCTTTTTATTGCCATTTAGTAAAATGACAGGAAAAGTGATTTATGTAAATGATTGCCGTGCTCATGTAGTAATGGATCAATCATTAGATTTAGACGACCCAAAAGAATATTCGTATAAGAATATTCCTCAAACTACAGATATTTCATCTGGGACAATTGTTATAAAAACTTCAGAAGGAAGTACGCCAATTGAGAAAATTACTAAAAAACGAAAACACCATGAAGTATCAATTAAAAGAATAAAACTAAGAAGAAGAAAAACATTATAAAGGAGAATAAGTATGACTGAATTTAAGCCACATTATTGTAAAGGAACAACTAAGGCAAAGTCTTTAGATATCAATTATTCTTACTGCCCTTACTGTGCTGAAAAATTAACTCCTAAATATGAAGACGGTTTTTATTTAGTGCGGGGAATAGAATGCAATGAAAAAGTAATTGTAAAATTTTGTGATAATCTTTGGTTATTTACTGGGGATGAAGAAAGTTATGAAATGAAAGATATGTTAAAAGAATTTATAGTAATTAAAAAACTTAATGTAGGAAAGTTATAAGGGGGAATAACCATGGAAACTTTGCAGAATGAACATCTTAAAATTTTACATCAAATTGCATGGAACTTTAGTAAAAGATGCAATGTAGATGTAGATGATCTTTATGGGGAATCAGTACTTCAAGCTGTCCGAAAAATTGATCAATTTGACGCTTCAAGAGGTGCAATTAGCACATTCCTCAATGCTGTAACATATAATCATTTAGTACAGTATTCCATGAAGCAGAGAACTGTACTTAATACAGATTTTAGTGAAGTTAGTTTTAATACTCCAGATCAATCAATTTTATTTTTGGACAAACTTAATAAACTAGGGAGTGACGCAAAATTGTTATGTAGTAAAATACTAAACAATCCTGATGTGTATAGCACAATTAATATGTCAGAAATTACTAAAACGCTTAGAGAAAAAAATTGGTCTTGGCCAAAAATCCGTAAAAGTTATGAAGAAATTAGAAAGGTTTTGAAATGAAACAAACCAACTTTTGCATTAAAGAAGAAAAAGACATAGAAACACAAGAAGTTTATTACTACATAGTAGATGAAAATTTAATAAAAGAAGGCCCGCACAACTTCATTTCTTATGATGATGCTTTACTGGAATTAAATTTTATTAATGAAATATTTCAATTAGGGCAAGAAGATAAAGAAAATGAAATTTTAGAAATTAAAACCTTTATGCAGAGTATTTTAGAATCTAAAGAAGAATATACTTTAGAAGATTTTAGTAAAGCTGTTTATGGGGAAGGCCCATTGAGTTATGAATGGGCAGATAAACCACATAGATTAATATATAAATTGACGGATATGGTTAAAAAATTACAGGAGAATATAAAATGAAAAAATATACATGTACATGGTGTGGTTATGATGAAATTCAATTATCTCAATGGCCTTCTTTTAATAAAGTTAAATATTGTCCAAAATGTAATTGTAATAACTACAACACAAGGAAAACTAAAATTACTAAAATAAAAAGAACAGAAAAAGAAATTAATAAAGATTACCAAAAGACTATGCAGAACTTAGTAAAAATATTTACTGAAAGTGACGTAGTAAGAGAAACATTTGCATCCTATATGGGTGCTGATTTTCTTAATGAATTTGATTATAGAAGATATAGGTTCCCTAATATCGCAGGTATATGTGAGGCTGCTGCTGATAGATTTATATCTACACTAATATTTAAGTTTAAAAAATAAAATGTTCAATTTTGAAAAGTTCTTTATTGATAACAACATAAATTTTAGTAATCATGGAAAGAATATTTCCGCTGGCTGGCAAGGTATAAACTGCCCATTTTGCCCAAACGATAATTCATGGCATTTAGGAATTCCCCCCGATGGAACAACGTGTTTTTGTTGGAAATGTGGCAAGCATTCTTTACCTGATCTTATTGTAAAATTACTAAGAATAAATTTACATGAAGCTTATTCGGTAATCAGACAGTATGGTGGACAATCCCATACTAAAAGAAAAGAAATTGTAGTAAAAATTGGTACTAAGAAATTTAAGTATCCAAGTGATATAGGGCCGATGCAGAAACAACATAAACAATATTTAGAAGGGAGAGGATTCAATGCAGAATACTTACAACATACTTGGGGTTTGCTTGCTTGTGGGGTGTGTAGCTTACTTGACGGGATTTCTTACAAGCATCGTATTCTCGCCCCTATATTTTGGGAAGGAAAAGCAGTATCATTCCAATGTCGGGACTGGACAGGGAAATCCGAATTGAGATATATTACAGCACCACGCAGCAGAGAAATTTACCATCACAAACACATTTTGTATGGTAAGCAAGAATGCTGGGGGGATAGTATTATTGTAACAGAGGGTATAACAGACGTGTGGCGGTTTGGCCCTAAAAATTCTGTCTGTACTTTTGGCATAGAATACCGGCCAGAGCAAGTACGGTGCTTGAAAAAATTCTTCAAAAGAGTGTTCATAGCATTTGATGATGAGTCCCAAGCTCAAGCGAAGGCACAAAAGTTACGCAGCGAAATGTTGTTCCGTGGAATTGAATCTGAAATTATTCCTATAGTTGGTGATCCCGGTGCACTTGATCAGAATGAGGCAAATATTATTGTGAAAGAATATATGAGAAAGGTTTACTAAAATGTTTATATTAAGAGAAGATCTTGAATTTGCTGTAGTAGAAATAAATTATAAAACAGGACTAACTCCTTATATATCTATTAGCGGTACAGATGAATCCATACAGGCTGATCTTCAACACATATTTGAATATATACTGGAAACAAAAGATATATTAACAAAAAGAACTCATGAAGTATTACTAAAATTAAATCCAAAAAATCAATACCAAGTAAAATATAAAATTGATGCTGCTGAGGAAGCAGAAAAAGAAATTCAAGAAAAATTAGATTTATTAAAAGATATTGAGTAAGAAAGGCTCACTAAAATGAAAAAACAATTCTATAGAGTAGCTATAAACATTATTCCATATATGTGCAGCACAATAAGTTACACAGTTGCAATTAATGAATCATTTGAATGTTTCTTGAAAAGACAATCTAATAATTTTCAATCAGCAGAATTAGTATTATGTATGCCCTGCACGGAAAAAGAATATAATTTTTATAAAAAATATAATCCAAAGCACTCTTACATAAAATATAAAAAGGAGAAACTAAAATGAATAACTTTGAAAAAGCAACTAAAGAATTAAATAAAAAAACACAAGATTTTATTTATAAATATGAATCTCCAGGAGAGGGATACCACGCTAAATTCAGAATTTACTATATGGATAAATGTATTTGTAGTACATATGATGTTTCCCTTAAAGATCCTGTCAAAGTGATTAAAGAAATGGTGATTACTAATTTAGAACAACAAATAGAGTCAATTAATGAGACTTTAGATTTAATTAGAAAAAGAAAGGATCATTAAAATGGAATGGACAAATGAAATAAAAATAAAGATTATCAAAAAAATAATAGAAGAAGTTCCTGAAACAACTGACCCACAAAGGCATTATGAATCCATATATCACAAAATATATCATTTACTGCATTATGATGATACCAGCTTAGACAGAAATAAATGTTGGTTTGAAAAATATCTTTAGAAAGGTTTACTAAAATTAATGCTATTTGTAATTTTTGTCAACATCAAGAAATTAGAGTAAGAGATGGGGCAGTTTATTGTGGTAAACAACAAGAAAAATCTTCTGAGTATGGTATATTTAAAGATGGTTGTCGGTGTATTTATGATTCTGATTTACAAAATTTCTTTATTCCAAAATCAACAAAATCTAATGAAGAAAAACATATAAAAATAATTCATGATTTAAATACAAAAATTATGAAACTTGAAGATGCTAACGGAATATTGAGAAATAGATTAACAAAAATTGAATAGTTGTGTATAATTCAAACCACGCTAATAGCTAAGGGTATCTCAAATATTCCTTAGCAAGGAAATTAAGAGGGCTGGTTGCCCGTAACTTCCAGCCCTAAACCTTTACGGGAGGATTAGAGAGATGATTAATGAGTTCTTACAAAAAGAATTACAAGACATTCTAAAAGACATTCTTAAAAATGATGAACCTGAATATATGGAAAGAAATTTCTATAAATTAGGATTTCCATTAGAAAGCTCCCATTGGGAATGTTTCAATATTTTAATGCGTGAGTATTATGAACAAGTGATTAGTCAAGATAAAACAGGAAGTATTATCTTTGATGATTATGTATTTATACAAAATTTTAGAATTACTAAAAATGAAATAAACAAATTACGAAAACACTGCCAGGAATCTGGAATATTTACTTGTTCAAAAAATACAACATCTCCTGATTTATATGAATATAAATTTAACTGGAAAACCCTTCAAGAATATTTATCTTATTCTCAGGAGTAATATATGAAACGTACTAAACTTGAAAAACCAGAACAAGAATCATTCTCAAGAAAAGTTATCCTTGCAGCATATAATAAAGATGCTTTTTTTCAGATAAATAAAAACTTAATACAAGTTTATGGTTTTAATCTTGCTGCATATATCTCTGTTTTAGTAAGTAAATTAGGGTATTATGATTCTATAAATAAATTGAAATTTGGGGGTTTCTTTTTTTCACATGAAAAACAATTAGCTGAGTGTGTCGGTTTATCAGATCATGCAATACGTAAATATAAGAAAACATTAATTGAATCAGGTTTACTAAAAATTAAGAAAGTTGGACTCCCGTATAAAGAGTATTACATACTAAATACAGATCAATTAGCAGAAGAAACTGACCTTCTTCCAAAGCTTCAGAATTTCAAGCTCAAGAACTCGAAAATTTCAAGCTCTGGAGCTTCAGAATTTCAAGCTCATAATAATAAAAACAATATAAAGACTAAAAACAATAAAGAACAAAATAATGTATTAGAGAAAATTTTTAGTTTTCAGGAATTCAAAGACATGTTTTCTTCTGAATATAAAAATGATTCTGAGTTTTGTAAAGCAATAGAAGATTTTTATGAATTTAGAAGAACATCCTGTACTAAAAATAGTAAACTAATCCCATTTACTAATGATGCTATAAAAAGATTAGCAACCAAATTGCAAAAATTTCCTGTTGATTCCTGTTTACAAGCAATTGACAATTCAATTACCTGTAATTGGCCTGGAGTTTTCCCTGAAAATATTTTTATTAAGAAGAAATCCAATTCTCCTGATTCCAAACCTGATATTTCCGCCCGTATTAATTCTGTATTTAGTAAGTGTTATGGTGGGGATCTTACTGAAAACTTCCAAAAAGACGTTTTGCGGCCTCTCAGATATGCCTACCATGACCTCTCAGATGCCCTACAATCAAAAGTAATTGACCTATTCGAGTATTTTGTCGAAAAACAAAAGAAAATCGTTCCTAGTCGATTTAAACTGCCAGGAAAAGATTTGAGAACCCCTGCTCAAATCCATTCTCCTTTCAGCTTACTAAAATTGTATGTTACTTGGATTATTAATGAAGCTCATTTCACAGATATTGGTCCTGGAAGTTTTGAGCCAAATAGTAAAACATTCGATCTTTTTGTTAAGTTTACTAAAAAGAACCATGTATATGATTTTCAAACTGGAAAACAAAATAATTACTAAAAGGGATTACTAAACATGTGTCTTCCTTGGAATGTTAGAGTTCGCAGAATGTGTGAACGTAGATTTACTAAACTAAAAGAAGATATGGGAAATAAATGTAGTAATTGTGGGGCTACAGAAAAATTAGAGTCCCATCATCCATATGGAAGACATTGGCCTAAAACCCCAAGATTAACAGCAAGTCATTTACGAATTAAAAGATATGAGAAAGAATTTCTAGCTGGAGAATTAAGATTACTATGCAGTCATTGTAATAAAATACTTCAACCAACAAAAGAGGATACACCATTTTAATAAAAGGAAATAAATGAGTTCATATAGGCAAGAGGCCCAAGAAACAAAAGCAACTTTTGAACAAGCATTAATTTTTACTATAAATAAAGATGTCAGATCGGATCTAATGGAAGCAATAAACAGACTTAGTAAATATGATAATATTTCTGAAGAAGTTCTTAATAAGCAAATATTAAAAGAACCGAAAATTATAGTAAAAAAGGATAAAACAAGATATAATACACGCATATGTAAAATTTGTGGTGGTATTCGGCAATTCAAACCAACAGAACGTCAAATTGAAATTAATAAATCAAAAGAAGCTGCTATAAAAGAGGTTCAGACAGGGAAAACAGTTTATTTAGTTTGTAAAGAAATGAATTTATCTCGAACTGTTTTATATCGCTGGATTTGGGAATTGACTAATATAAAAAAATATTGTGTCTGTGTAAAGGAGGAAAATGAGTAAATGTAACTATTGTGGGAGTAATAATTTTTGTGAAGAGTGCAATTCCTGCCATGATTGTATTGGGGATGATATTGAGAAATTAGAAAATGAAATTAAATTATTAAAAGAACAACTTGAGCAAACTAATATTGGATTAAGGAAAATGAGAAAAGCTTTTGCAGATGAATTTAAGGAAAATTGTTTACTAATAGAAAAAGTGAAACAACTTGAATCTGATATTAATTTTGAATATGGTATTCCTAATGTCTAAAGATGATTTCGGGTTTATAGAACGCAGAATTTGCATAGGGTTAGCGGTCAGTCAAGATTTTTTAAGGAGGATTGCCTCGATATGGAATAATGACCTTTTACAATCTTCAACTGCCAAAACCATAGCAAGATGGTGTTTAGATTATTTTCAACAGTATAACACTGCAATTAATAAAAATATTCAATCTGTGTATTTGGCGCATATTAAGAAAGGAGCTATTTCGGATGATCAAGCAGCAGATATCGAAGAAATACTATCCGATCTCTCAAGTGATTATGATCGTGATTCTTTTAATGTGGATTATTTATTGGATGAAACATTAAAGTATTTTAGTATAAGGAATCTTACTAATCACGTTAAAGCTATTGAAGGGGAACTTGATTCTGAAAATGTATCTGAAGCTGAGAAACTTGCAATCGGATATAATAAAATAAAAGAACTTGATAGCAAATGTATTGATCCATTTACTAAAGATGCAATCTATAATGCTTTTTCTGATCAAGCAAAACCATTAATAAAGTTTGGTAAAGCTTTAGGACAAATGTTAGATAGTCATTTTGTAAGGGAATCATTTATATCTTTACTTGGTAGAGAGAAAATCGGTAAAAGCTGGATTCTTCTTGAAATTGCCTTGAGAGGATTAATGGAGAATCTTAATGTTGCATATTTCCAAGCTGGAGATATGGGGGAAAATTCACAAGTAAAAAGAATCTGTACCAGGATAGCTAGAAAATCTTATGATGAAAAATATTGTGGGGAATTATTAATTCCGGTTATTGATTGTATTAATAATCAAACTGACTCTTGCAATGAACTTGATAGAGAAGGAACTGTTGGTTTATATATTGGTGGGCAATTTGAAGATTTAGATAAGACAAAGATTTTGGAAATTATTAAAGACAATCCAAACTATAAAACTTGTAGAAATGAATATTGTAAAAAGAGAAGTCCGACAAATTGGTATAAAATAAAAGCTGCTGTAGATCCTCTTACTAAATCTGAAGCTTATAGATTAGTAAAAAAGTTTAAGAAAAAGTTTAGTAAAAAATTTAAGTTAGCAACATATTCAAATGAAACATTAACAACTAAAGAGATTTGTACTGTTTTAGATAATTGGGAACGTAGTGAAATGTTTGTTTGTGACCTTTGCGTAATAGATTACAGTGATATCATGGCTCCTGATGCAGATTGCCTACGAATGGATTTTAGGCACCAGGAAAACAAGAAATGGCAACGATTAAGAAAGCTTAGTCAAGATAGACATATCATTGTATTAACTGCTTCCCAAGCTGATGCTGATAGTTATGGGAAAGAGTTACTTGATATGAGTAATTTTTCTGAGTCAAAAACTAAAATGGCTCATGTTTCGGCTTTTATCGGGATGAATCAAAATGATAAAGAGAAGGCTACAGGTCTTATGAGATTAAATTTAGTAGCTGTTAGAGAAGGGGAAGGGGATAAAAATCGTCCTGTAACAATATTACAAAGTATACAACAAGGAACACCAATTTTAGGCAGCTTTTTGAAGTAAAGGATAATTATGGATAATGAATTTAAACCAGAACCATTATTTTGTGGTGAATGTAAAATGGAAGAAAGATGTGCTTGCACTCAGGAAGCTTGTAAGTACCCTGAAGGTAGAAAATATGGTGTTGAAAAATATAGACCAAAATTAATTAATAAATTAAAATGGCAACAAGGAATTCCTAAAACACTTGGTTGGTGTTGGATTCGTCATGGGGATAGTGATATTGGTATGCCCTATATTATGAAGCTAGATAAACATTCTGATGAAATAACAGGTAATTGTTCTGTTGATGAATTATATTGGGCAGGCCCAATATGGGAACCAGAGGATTAATTATGAATATTATTTATGATGGTTTTAGACAAAACACACCTTCATGGGATGAATCTTTTATGTGGATGGCAGTTTTAGTTAGTAAAAGATCTAAAGATCCATCTACACAAAATGGTGGTGTTGTAGTAAATGATAAAAATGTAGTAATTGGGACAGGATACAATGGTTGGCCTAGAGGTATTGAAGCTTGGGAATTTCCTTGGGATAGAGATGCTGTAGATTTAATGAATACAAAATATTTTTACGTGGTCCATGCCGAAGAGAACGCAATTTATAATGCAAGTATGTCTGTAACTGGTTGTAAAATTTATTGCACTCTTCATCCTTGCAATGAATGTGCTAAGACAATTATTCAAACAGGAATCATAGAAGTTATTTTTGAAGAAGATAGAGGTGGGTCTATATTTGATGCTGCAAAGCTTTTATTTATAAAAGCAGGAATCAAGACAAGGCAATATAAAAGAAAATTAAGTTTAGAAGAATTTTTCAAGTAAAAATATACTAAATTACCTTGAAAATTATTAAACCATTCTGATATAGTATTATGTGTTTGATCATGAGTGCAAAAACACCAATGCATAAAGTCTCAGGGAAATTGTTCGGGCCGATGAACAACCCCTGAGACTGAAAAACTTTAGACTTACTAAATTAAAGAGGAAAATGATTTTATGGCTAAACTTGAACGTAAAGATATGGTAAAGGCAGCAAAGGAATTGAATACTCTCCTTTTTCAAGGAGAAGGAGAAATTAATGTGGATGCAAAAGATGCTCCACTAAAAGCAGAGATTCTTGAAGCTGCTGAATTGATTTGTAAGGATGATAAAGGTAAAATTAGTAAACCTGTAGTAGCTACACTTACTACATTAGGGTTTGATGTTGAAGCTGCATACAAGAAAGATCCTGATGATAATGAAGAGGAAGAGGAAGAAGAGGATGAAGTAGAAGAAGAGGACGAAGAAGAGGAAGAGGAAGAAGACGAACCGGAACAAGATGAACTTCCTTTTGAAGATGAGGAAGAAGAAGAGGAAGATGAGCCAGTTAAGAAAGGAAAGGCTTCTAAAAAGGTTGTAGAAACCGAAGAGGAAGAAGAGGAAGATGAAATGCCAGCTAAATCAAAGAAAGCTTCAAAAGTAGTAAAGCCTGTTAAGGAAGAAAAAGTTGTCATAAAAGAAATGAACAAAAATACACGTAATGCTAAAGTAGAAAAAGAAGTAAAACCTGCAAAGGTTGAAAAGGTTGTAGAGAAGGCAAAGCCTGTTGAGAAGAAAGTAGAAAAAACAGGTAAGCCTAAAAGTACAGTACGAATTCGTGAATTGATTTGTGAGAATCAAGAGATTACTGCTGCTGCTCTTGTGAAGAAGATGGAACAAGAAGGCTATCAAGTTGCTCTTGGAACTGTTCTAGTTCAACGTGCAACGGTTATGGGTGTTCTCCGTACACTCAAAGCTATGAAGCTGTTGCGTACTCCTAAAGTTGCGTAATTTAGTTTAGTAAAAGGGGCTAGACTTCTAGCCCCTAAAGTATCCTTCCTTTACTTAGGTATAAAAATGCTTAAATTAATAGAGATGTTTATTCGTGGGGAAGATAATAAATCTTGGTTTAATCATATTTGGACACATCAAATTGCTCAGTTTGAAGAAGAAAATCATTATTATATTGTAGATAAAAAATATGCTGTTTATGCAACTATTTTATTATTACTAAATAGATGGCATGAAGAAGATTTAATAAAAACCCATTATGATTTGCATACAGAAGTAGCTTGGAGGGATCAAGGAAATTACTATACTGATTTTGGTACAGGACATGCATTTGAGACTTTGTTTATTTATAAAGGAAAACTTTATTCATATGAAGATAGGGATTTATGAAGAGGACTGAACTTTTATCTGCATTAGATTTAGTAAAACCTGCTTTAGCAAGAAATGATAGTATTGCTGGAACTAATATGTTTGCTTTTACTGGAAAATATTTAGTGACTTTTAATGATGAACTAGCTATCAAGCACCCTATACCTGAATTTAATATTGTGGGAGCTATTGAGGCCAATGCTTTTTATAAACTTATTAGTAAAATAAAAAAAGATGAATTTGAAATATCAGCTACAGAAAATCAACTTTTATTAAGTTCAGGTAAACTAAAATCTGGACTTACTTTTACTAATGAAATATTAATGCCATTAGATCAAATTAGTAAACATAGTAAATGGAAAGAAGCACCAATTAACTTTTGTGAAGCTCTTTCATTTGCTATCCCATGCTGTGTAAGAGATATGACTAGACCAGTTCTTTCTTGTGTCTACGTAAAAGACGATGGGGCAGTCATTGCATCAGATACATTAAGGATCACTAGATACACAATTAGTAATTTACCAGTTAAATCATTTCTTCTTCCAATGTCTTCTGCTAAAATTATTAGTAAACAAAACATTAAGTTTATTGCTGAGTCTCAAAACTGGATCTTTTTTAAATCTGATGTTGGCACTATATATTCTTGTCGAACCTTTGAAGACACATTTCCAAATGTTGATGGATTTCTATCACAATCAGGAATTAAAATAACCTTTCCTGATAGGATGCCTAATCTAATTGATAGAGCTTCTATATTATGTGGAAAAGATGCTGATGAACAAAAAATAGTAATTAAAATAGAAGAGAAGAAATTACAAATAAGATCAGAATCAGAAATAGGGTGGCTAGAGGAATCTGCAAAGATTGCTTATTCCGGCAATCCTATTAGTTTTGCAATAAACCCAAATCTAATGAAATTAATTCTTGCTCAAACAAAAGAGTGTGAAATTACTAATTGTGCTTTGAAGTTCACTGGTGAAAATTGGGAGCATGTAGTTGCTCTTTATTCGGAGAAATAATTATGAGATTTATTAAACAAATTAAAAATTTAATTCGATGGTTCCCTGTTATTTGGAATGATTTTGACTGGGATTGTTTTTATTTTTATATAATTATTAAATTTAAATTACAAAATATATATAAAAGATTTTCTGAAATCGAAACAAATACAAATGAATTAAAATATATTAAACAGTGTATTTATTTATGTGATCGAGTGTTACTTGATAATTATGATGATACTCCAAAAATAGGCCCATGGAAACGTAATTATTTTACTAAATGGAATACTAAAACTACATATCATTATTCTGTATATATGAAGAATTAAGATATTAAATATTTACATCATATTTTAGCTAAAAGAAGTTTAGCTTGGTGGGATTGAATTATAAGAGAAGGACATAAATATGTTTAGGTTTCATTTTGAAGTTACTTTTATTTCAAATGCAGAAAATCATGATGGGGATAAAAGATCTTTTGTTGTTAAAGCTAAGTCACATATAAATGCTTGGAAAGATCTTATTGATATAGCAATAGTTAATGGGATTATTATAAATATTAAATTTATAGGTTTAATTTAATGCAATACAAAACTGCTGATGCTAAAACTATTATCGATTGGCAATTAAAATGCCTAACAGAACAAGGAACAAATCTTTCTGCTAGTGAGATTAATTTACTAATTTCTTTTGAAGAACAATTCAAGAAAAAAGGAATACTTTCATCCAATCAAATGATTGTTCTCGAAGAGATATATAAGAGAAGGACATAAATATGTTCAAAAAATTATTCATGAAAAAATCTAAATGGATTCCAATTTATATTCATCATTTTAATACAGCAACATATCTTATACTTGGAAGAAAATATGAGGATGGGTTTATTAAATTTAAACAAAGTAAAATTACCTCTTATGAATATTCTATTAATAAAGACTTAACATTACATTCTACAATTCAATTTACTATGTTACTAAATCTTGAGATAAAATAATGCAAGGTTTCTTTGAAGTAAAACCCCAAAAAGTTAGTAAACGCCTTTCTTGTGTTACTTGTGGACTTTATCATAATTCCACTAATCCTAAACTTGAGCCTTCAGGAGAGTTTCAAAAGAAGATACTTTGCATAGGGGATTTTCCAGATGAATTAGATGATCATAAGAAGAAATCTTTTACTGGTGATAAAGGTCATTTACTGCGTAGGTTGCTCCAGAACCTAGATATTGACTTAGAGGTTGATTGTGCTTGTATTAACGCCGTAGCGTGCCGTACAGAAGAGAAAAAAGACCCTACAAGCAAACAAATTGCTTGTTGTAGAACCAAAGTATTTCAAGTTATTAATGAACTAAAACCAAAGCTTATTTTACTATTCGGATCTTGTGCTGTTTCAAGTTTGATAGATCATAGATGGCATGATGAAAAAACACCTTCACTAGATCAACTAAGAGGATTTGTAATACCGGATAGGGATACTAAATGTTGGGTGATGGCTACCTATAATCTGGATTTTGTAAATGAAAGTGATGTTGAAGTAAAAACTATAGTAAAACAAGATTTAGCTAAAGCAATAAAACATTTAGATAAAAAGTTTCCTGTATTTGTAGATGAAGCAACACAAGTAGAGATTGTTGAGGATACTTCGTTCTTGAAAGACTTGAAAGGTCCGGTAGCCTGGGACGTAGAGGCAACGGGCTTAAAACCCAATAATACTAAAATTCATAAAATAATATGTATGAGTGTTAGTGCAGCAAATGACAAAGCATATTCATTTATGATGCCCACTAAAGGGCAGCAATTACAAAATGTAAAAGATTTTCTTAAATCTGATATAGAAAAAATAGCAGCTAATCTGAAGTATGAAACTAATTGGGCAAAAAATATACTAAAGACAACGGTTAGGAAATGGATATGGGATACCATGTTGGCTACTCATGTTCTGGATAATCGTAGAGGTATTACAGGATTAAAATTTAGTAGTTTTGTAAAATTTGGGATAACGGACTACAACAGCCATATTGCCCCATTTCTTAAAGCTAAAGATAATAAAAATGGGAATGCTGTTAATCAAATAGAAACACTTATTAAAACAGAAAAAGGTAAAAGAGATTTATTAATTTACTGTGGTGTTGATTCAATTTTGGAAAGGCGTTTAGCCCTTCTACAGATGAAAGAGTTGGGATATGAAAGATGAAAATCAGTTTGGTGTTGTGGATATTATTGCTTCGTTTTACTTAAAAGATTATATTGTTACGGGATTTCCTAAAAATGATTTGAAATCTCAGGTTACTCTCGCATATAACATAGCAGAAACAATTTTAGAGTATAAAGAACGAAAGAAATTAGAAGAAGCCGATAAACAAATAGATCAACAATTTGCAAATAAAATAAATTCATTAACTCAAGAAGAAATTGAGTATGCAAAATCTTTACTACAAGAAAAATGTCCTAAGTGTAAAAGTATTAATATTCAAAAAATAGTTCTTACTACATTATCTCCAGAACCAAGATATATTTTCACTTGTGCTGATTGTCATTTTCAAGAAGAACGAAGAGGAACTATTTAATGAGTATCAAAAATAATGTATATGGTAAAAAAGTTGGAGATTGGAATTTTATAGATTTCTTACTGGCATATACAATTTGTAGAAGCGCATATAATTTATTAAATAAATTACTAGAGGTGATATTTAATGCTTACTTTTAATGGATTACATGTAATCTTAGATCAAAATATGTTTGATCGAGTTCAAGTAATTTTTCCAAGAAGTAAAAAGAAACGAATACAAAAGAAGTTTAGTAAAAATCAAAAAAATTATAAGAACGTACCAAAAGATTATATACTTCAAATAGGCAACGATTCTTTAATAATGCATCCTGTTGTGTGGGAAAAACTACAAAGAGAATTAAGAAAAAAAGAAATGGAAAAATTTCATTTTAAATATAATTGTACTACTTTTTTTAATAATCCATCTATACTCAGTTGTAATACAGTTTGTTAAAGGTGTTTATGCGAAAAACCAGAAAAGATTTCTATCGAAATATACTAAAAGTAAATAGAGTAGAAGAGTTAGTCACTAAACAAATAATGGGTAATATGCATACAGTAAAAGTAGTAACTATGTCTTATGACCTTGATTGTGGGCATACTAAAGTTATTACTTTTAATAAATCTAATACAACAAAAAAGTTTGCTATATGTGATGAATGTGCGGAAAAGGAAGGATGGCAGTATTCATGAAAGGATTAATTATGTATGCCTTAATTGGTGGGGCACATGATAAAGAAACTATTTGTTTAGATCAGGAATTATATTTTATACAATTAGATATAAAGTCAATACCTAAATTCACTATTCCTGATGAATATGAAGAACCATCAAATATAATAATTTCAGAACTATATATTCGTAAACAAATATGGCAAAAGAGTAAATATGGGGGAACTAATCATTTTATTGTTTATGCTATTGAAGGGATGTCAGAAAAAGAAATAATGCATAAAGTAAATACAGATTGGGAATCATTATGATAAATGGAAAAACAGTAATTGGAATTGTGGGAACAAGACGAAGAGATTCTAAGGAAGCTTATTTATTAGTACATCAAACACTCAAGAAGTTCATGAAAGATCAACATGAACTAATTATTTGTTCTGGTGGGTGTCCTAAAGGTGCAGATAGGTTTGCGGAGTTATTGGCAAAGCTCTATTGTTTACCTTTACTAATCTTTCCAGCCGATTGGGATAGGCATAAAAATCTTGCTGGTTTTATTCGGAATACTGATATTGCAAATACTTCTGATATACTTATAGCTTGTGTAGCAAAAGATCGTACTGGTGGAACTGAAGATACTATTAATAAATTTACTAAACTTGGAAAGAAAGAGTTATATTTGGTGTAAATATGCAATGTGATATATGTAAATCTGAAGGTTTTGAAAAATCTATTACAGGAAAAGGTTGTTCTTTTTGTGATGGAACGGAATATGGACACCCACCTTTACCTGTTTATAAATGCCCTTCCTGTAAATATGTTGTAGTTGAGTCTGTGTACAATGCTATACAAGCACCACATAATAAAATGTTATGTGATAGATGTAATTGTACATGGGATTGTTTTACTAAAACTTGGATATGAAAATGCAATCTTCACGACTTGATGCTTTACAACTTCTTCAGCAAGGTTCTTTAGCATTTTTTAGAGCAGAAAACTATGGGATGCTTACGGACCAAAAATACTGTATTGAACAGAAAGAAATTCTAACTGAAAGAATTACTAATTTAGAAAAAGAATTTAAGCAAAGTAATTTTTATAAGCAATGGAGTCACGCATTTCATGGTAAAGTTAATATTAATTCCAATGCTCAACTTGCATCATTTCTTTATAAAGTAAAAAAGATAACTCCAAAATCTTTCACAGAAAAAGGTTATGGTTCAACAGATGAAGATGCTTTAATGCAACTTAGGATTCCAGAAATGTCTGGATTACTACAAATGAGAAAATTAAAGAAACTTCGAGATACTTATCTTGATGCTTATATTAGGGAAGCTGTAGATGGTATTGTACACCCTTTTTTTAATCTTCATAATGTAGTAAGTTTTCGTTCAAGCAGCTCAAATCCAAATTTTCAAAATATTCCAAAACGGGATGAAGAATCAATGCAGGTTGTACGTAGTGGGATTATTCCAAGGCCAGGACATCAACTGCTGGAAGCCGATTGGAAGGGAGCAGAAGTGAAAACTTCGGTGTGTGTCCATCATGATCCTGTTATGGAAAAGTATGTTACTGATCCTACTACAGATATGCATCGTGATATGGCAATGCAAATATTTTTACTAAAAACCTTTGATGGAAAATTAGAAGGATTTGAACTACTTAGACAAGCAGCTAAAAATGGATTTGTATTTGCTCAGTTTTATGGTGATTGGTATAGATCTTGTGCAGGATACTTAGCTTTAGACTGGTGTAAGCTTTCTGAAGGGAAATGGAAACCGGGACAAGGTATTAAATTAGGTAGTTCTTATATTTCAGATCATTTAATAAAAAATGGGATTAAGTGTTTTGAAGATTTTGTAAATCATTTACAATCAGTTGAAAAAGACTTTTGGCAAAGACGATTCAGGGTATATAATAAATGGAAAGATTCATTTTGGGCAGAGTATCAAAAAAAAGGGTACTTTGATACTGTTACTGGATTTCGTTGTTCTGGATTGATGGATAAAAAGCAAGTTTGTAATTACCCTATACAGGGGCCATCTTTCCATACCCTTTTATATAGTTTTATTAAGTTGGACAAACTACAAAGAAAAGAGAAGTTAGAGTCGCGTCTTTTAGGGCAAGTGCATGACAGCATGGTTTGGGATATTGCCCCTTCTGAGTTAAGTTATATTATTAGTAGTATTAAAAAAGTTGTTACTATTGATTTACCAAAACATTGGGATTGGATTACCATACCTTTTAGTGTGGATTTTGAAATAGCTGGAATTGATGAGCCTTGGTCAATGAAGAAGAAAATAGCTGCATAAGGATTTTTATGAGTTTATCTAAAATTTTACTATGTATTATTTGCATCGGAATTGTTTTAGATTGCCTTTGTTCAATTATTAAGAAAAGAAAATATTAATGAAACAGTTTATTAGAAAAAAGAAACCTATTGAAGAAGAACTTATACTAAATGAAGTAGGGGTTTACCCATGTAAACAAAAGTATATAAAGAAGAGAGTTAAAATGACTGAAGAAGAACATGAACAAGTAAAACTCATGCTTAAACATATTATTAGTAACTCTAGTAAAATTACTCCAGTAGATTTAGACTGGGCAAAAAATACATCAGCATCATATAAAAAATATGGGAAGTTAAACCAAGTTCAATGTGATTTGCTTTTATTAGTATTTAGGAGGTGTGAATGAAACCTAATATGCTAACTTCTGCACTAGCGCTTTCATTTATAATATTGGGTATATTTTCACTAATATCAATTATTATTTTTGATTTTCATTCTTGGTATGCAATAGAAATTATTGGGACTAGTATAATTGCAATTTTTATTGGGGCAAGATATTTTTATAAATTGGGGGATTAATGAAAAGTGAAGATGTTGGCCCTTTGTATAAAAGGTATAGGCCAAAAACATTTGAAGAAGTAATTGGTAATAAATCTGCAATTACTAACTTGCAGATAATGCTTAAAAAACCAGAAGATAAGAGGCCTCGATCTTTTTTACTAACTGGCCCAAGTGGTACAGGAAAGACAACACTAGCAAGAATTATTGCATCAGCCTTGGGTTGTGTAGATACTGATTTTACAGAACTTGATTCTGCTAGTTTTCGTGGGATTGATCAAATCCGGGATATTCGTAGCAAGAGTCAATTTAAACCCACAAAAGGGGGTTGCCGAATATTCTTTATTGATGAATGCCACAAATTATCATCTGATGCAATGAGTGCCTTACTAAAAGCTTTAGAAGATACACCAAGCCATGTTTACTATATACTTGCTACAACTGATCCTCAAAAGCTTTTACTAACTGTCAGAAATCGTTGTACCCAATACACTATGACAGTATTATCTGATTCTGAGATGTTAAGTTTACTAAAATCTATAGTAAAAAAAGAAGGACAAAAGTTAGAACAGGAAATTTATGATCAAATTATCCAAGATAGTCAAGGCCACCCAAGAAATGCTTTACAGATTTTGGATCAGGTTCTTGCTGCTGATGGACAAGATAGGCTTGCTATTGCTAAAAGATCTGCTGAGAGTACGAATCAAATTATTGACTTGTGTAGAGCATTGTTATCAAAGTCCAACTGGAAAACGGTTGCGGGGATACTAAAAGGTTTGAAGGAAGAAGAACCTGAGAGCATTCGCAGAGTCATTTTGGGATATTTTAGTGCTGTTCTGCTCAATGGTGAAAATAATCGTGCTGCGTGTATCCTGGATGAGTTTATGTCTAATACCTATGATAGTGGTATGCCTATGATTACTTGGAATTGCTACAAAATAGTGAAGTCCTAAAAATAAATCTTGAGGTTACTTTAAAAACCTTTAAAACTTTCCTTGATTTAGTGTATAATATAAATATGAAAAACAAAAAGAAAACGCAAGATGATGGTTATTCTGTATTAGCAAATTTTATTTTAACAGGGAAATTAACACCTGAACAAAAATCAGAATTAGATAAATATGAACGAGAAACATCATCTAAACCTAAGAAACCAGAGAAATAAAAAATACAGCCTCAAACGGAGAACAAAATGGAAGATGAACCTACAAAAAAGATGATTAGGAGACAAGCATTAGATTTAGCTGTTTGCAGTATTCAAAGTACTGTTTTTGAAAATACGTGCAAATCTGGTATTTTAAGTCTAGCTACAACAAATGCAATTATTGAAAGAGCAAAAGAGTTTGAGCAATACATATCAAAAGGTGTGTAAAAATATGTTAGATTACGAAAAAGACAAACAGATTGATCCGTTATCCCTGGATACCTGCTGGTTAGAACAGAGCAGTATAGGTATCAAATATGGCAAGTATGCTGCTAAGATGAAAAGGCTTGCTGCTGAAGCAGAAGAAGATATTAAGATCATTAGATCTAAATTAGTAAAAATGGCTAATGATAATCCAATGAAATATATTAGGAAGGAGAAGCCAACAGCTATAGATATAGAAGCTTTCTATCGCACTCATAAAGATCATATTGCTGCTAAAGATGCTTTTATACAAGCTACCTATGATGCTGAAGTAGCACATTCAATTTATATGGAAATGAGCTTTGGTAGAAAAGCTGCATTAGAGAATTTAGTAAAACTCTATAGTGCAAATTATTTCGCTGGCCCATCTGTTCCAAGGGATTTAGGCAAGGAGTGGGAGAATAAGCAAAGGCAGCAAAAGAGTGATATTGAAACTGCATCTAAAATGAAGAAGAAATTAGTAAGGAAATAAAACAATGAAAGCAAAGATTGAGATTACTAAAGATAGAGTAATTAAAAAAGGAAAAGTTGCTGTTGCATATTCTCCTTCTTTTGGTGCTGGTTGGACTACATGGAATAAAAAAATAAACCCATTTGAACCAAAAGTAATTGAGCTAATTTTAGCAAATAGACAAAGTGAAATTAATGATGTGTGGGTTAAGGAAAATTTAGGTGTTGATGCTTATACAGGGGGAACTTCTGATTTAGTAATAGCATGGCTTCCTATAGGTACAATTTTTAGAATTGAAGAATATGATGGGGCTGAAAGTATTTGTACTGTAGAAGATTTAACTTATAAAGCTTAGGAAATAAATATGGAAAATACTAAACCAAGCAAGATTCAAAGTGAACAGAATAAGGCAGAACAAAGAATTCAATTTAAGCGCGCAAAGACTTTTATGGAATTAGATCACGTTATAAATTCTGCTGGAGGATTTTTTGAACCAGAAGAGTTATTAAATCTTACTGTATATGAATTTATTATTAATGTAGCTGCACAAAACAATATTCATTTTATGTTTATCCCAGAGGTTGATGTAAATGACTAAACCTAAAAAGAAACCAACATTAAAAGATTTTCCGTATATTAAAAAGATTGAAGCTGTTATTATTAGAGAATCTTTTACTGTTAAAAATGATAAAAGTATTCATCATATTTGTGCTATTCAACCACAAAAAAGTATTTTAATAAAAACAACAGCAGGATTATTACCTTGGGGAACTGAAGTAACAGTTGTGAAAGTAGTTTAGAAAGGAAACTATGTATTCAATTTATAAATACACTCTTCAAACAACAGGGTTGCAGGAAATTGAAGTTCCTGTTAATTCAAGAATACTTTGTGTTCAAGTTCAATATAATCAACCAAATATTTGGATTCTTGTTGATTTAAATGAAATAGAAAAAGAGACACTTAATATTATTATAAAAGGTACTGGGTTTGAAATTGATAGTGGCACTAATCTACATTATATTGGTACATATCAATTAGAATCTGGTAATTTTGTAGGTCATGTTTTTCAACAATTTAAGTAATCAGTTTAACAATTAAAGGAGAAAGTATTACATGAGTAAATTTTCTGATAAGTACAAATCAAAAGTAAGTGCAGATAACAAACGAGAAAAAACTAAAGGGGGGTCTAAGTATCTTAGAGTACCTTCAGATATTCCAGTAATACAGCTTAAAGGTGGGGAAACAGTTTTATTTGATGTCCTTCCTTATACAGTGACGGATAAGCGTCATATGTGCCGGGATGAAGAGAATGAAATTGCTACTCCTGGGACTATGTGGTATCGGAAACCATATCGTAGGCATCGTGGGGTTGGTGCTGCTAATGAATATGTAATTTGCCCTTCAACTTATGGTAAGAAATGCCCTATTTGTGAATACAAGGCAAAATTACTAAAAGAAGGGGCTGATTATAAATCTGATGAAATAAAGGCTCTGAAATATCAGGAAATGAACCTTTATGTGATTATTCCCCGTAAGAGTTCTGATCCTAAAGTAAATATGGATCTTGAATCAAAGTTAAGTATTTTAGATATTACTCAATATGGACTTCAAAAGATGTTACTGGATGAGCTTGAAGAGAATCCTGAGAATCTACTTTTCTTTGATCCTTCTGAAGAAGGTTTTACATTGAAGGTTCGTTTTGCTAAAGGTGAATTTGCTGGTAAGAATTTTCCTGAAGCAAGTAGGATAGATTTTGTTCCAAGAAAGAAAGCTTTTACTGATGACATTTTGAAGACTGTTCCAAAGCTTGATGATTTGCTTGTTGTACTCTCTTATGAAGAGCTTGATAAGAAGTTCAAAGAGATAAATGACGACGATGAAGAAGATGTTCCAGTAAAGAAATCTAGTAAGAAATCTGTAGTAGCAGAAGTTGAAGATGAGGATGAAGATTTTGAATTAAACACTAAACCAAAGAAAACCAGTAAAAAAGCAGTTGAAGTAGAAGATGAGGATGAAGAGCCTGAAGATGAAGATGAGGAGGATGAGCGTGTAGCAAAACCTAAGTCCAAAAAGAAACCTATTACTGACGATGATGAAGACGAAGATGAAGATGATGCTGACTTTACTGACAATGATGAAGACGAAGATGAAGATGAGGATGAAGAGCCTGAAGATGAGGATGAAGATGATGAAGAACCAGTTGTAGTAAAAAAAAATTCACTCGTAAAGAAGAAGCTAAGACGTTAAATAAAATTCATAACTCTCTTAATAAAAGATGTGTAGCTTGCTCCGGTACAGGGAAAAGCAGTAAAGGCTTTGTTTGTATTCCCTGTAACGGGGAAGGCTATAGGAGATAAATAAAATGTAGTCGATGTGGAAGGACACATAACGGGGATTAAGATCTGTTGATTTAACCGTAGACTTAGCACCAAGACTAAGAGTAGGTACTCAAGCCCTATACTACATATTACTAAAAGGTTCAATATGAAAACAAGATGCAGACATGAAAGAAACAGTTGGTTAATTTATAATGGTTTTATTGAATGGTGTTATGTTTGTGGGGCATTTAGAGAAATGAAATTTTTAAAAGATGATGGTGTATGTCCAAACACTAAATGGGTTAAACCTTCTGGGGATAAAAATAATAATCCATATAAACAATTAGAAAGAGCAAAATTATGTCACTAATAGCTATACAGGAAAAACTAGTAGGCGCATATCTTCCTACAGAAATTGCAGAAGCCTTTAGTTTAATAACCATTTCTCTTGGTACAGATAAATCTGGTGTGTTAAGAAAAATGGTTACGGATTATGTAAAGTCACATTCTGAAATGACTGCTATAAGAAAGATTGCAGAAGAATTTATTAAATTTGGAGATAAGATTTTTAAGGAAAATAATTCTGTAGATATACTACACGCATTTCTTGATGAAGTACGAATAAGCCTAAAGAAGAAAAATATACTAACCGGATACATTGAACAAGTATGTGCGGATATCGAATCCCTCCATAAGGAAAAATATGTTACGAACAAAACATCACTCAGAGTCAGAAGAGGAAACCCCAACATTAGTAGAACAACGAGAGAAGAAACTAAAGAAGAGAACACACACACACCAAAACACAGACTTAGTGGAAGAAGAAAAAGAATTTGATTTTGGTAAAGTAATTTCTACAGGATCAACTTTGTTGGATCTTGCCATAAGTGGAACTGCTGTTAGAGGTGGTGGTATACCTGGAGGAATATTAGTAGAAATCTTTGGACCTAGCGGAGCAGGAAAAACAATCCTTCTTTGTGAATTAGCTGGAGCCATTGAGCGTCAAGGTGGTGAAACTTACTTTTTTGACCCAGAGGCGCGATTGGGAAAACAGTTTGCAAAAGTATTTGATTTTCATATAAAAGAAGATCAATACTTTACACCCAATACCGTAACAGAAGTATTTCAACATATTCGTAAAATAGCTCCAGAAGATACAAGTACAATTACAGGAATTTTAACAGATTCTTTAGCTGCACTTTCCACTAATATGGAAATGGATGGTGAAGATAAATATGGGATGCGTAGAGCCAAAGAGTTTTCAGAAGAACTTAGGAAAACTTGTCGAATTATTAAAGAACGAAATTTACTATTAGTATGTTCAAATCAGATTAGGGAAAATGTTGGTGGGGGATTATATGAAGCTAAATATAAATCGTCTGGTGGTATGGGCATACCTTTTTACGCTTCTTTGCGTTTACAATGTTCTAACCCAACTAAGATTAAAAAAGAAAAAACCATAAATGGTGGGAAAAAGATATCAAGAGTTATTGGTGTGGAAACAACTATTACTGTTGCAAAAAGCAGTATTGATGTTCCACATAGAACTGCTGTAATACCAATAGTATTTTCATATGGCATTGACAATTTGAGACAAAATCTTCAATTTATTAAAAGTAATTCTACTGATAAATTTTATACTATTGGTGGAGAAAAACTTAGTAATGATTTAGACAAAGCATGTACTATGATTGAGGATTCTAATTTAGAAAATGAACTAAAAGAAGAAGTTATAGATACATGGGAAGCTATTGAGTCTTCCTTTCATAAGAGTAGAAAGAAGAAGATACGATGATTAAAATTGTTAAAGAAGATGATTACGGTAATTTTACTTACTATGCATCTCATACAGAAAAAGGATTGTCTATTCAAAAGAATAATAAGTTCTGTATCATTGAACAAAATGCATTAAGATCACATGGTAGTTTAGTAATGAATAAAGCGGATTTACCAGAATTAATAAACTTATTACAAATGGTGAGAAATGACTATTTCAGTAGCAGCGAGAAAACAAAAAGGCCGTCTTCTACAGCAATTTTGCTGCCAAAAAATCAGTGAAATTACAGGTATTCCTTGGGGACCAGATGATGAAAGTTTAATAAGTTCACGTCCAATGGGCAGTTCAGGCGTAGACGTAATTTTAAGAGGTAAAGCAAGAAAGCTTGCGCCTTTTTCAATTGAATGTAAGCGTCAAGAAACGTGGTCTATCCCTGCTTGGATTAAACAAGCAATTACTAATGAACAACCAAATACTAATTGGCTTCTTGTTGTACGTTCATCACATCAAGTACCTGTTGTGGTTATGGATGCTAATAATTTTTTTGAAATGGTGGGTCAACATATTCAAGATCGAAGAAAGTTAAAAAATACCAATACACAAAACACGCAAGTACATGGAGATGGAAAAAAGCCTAAGAAGATGTTGCGAACAAAACCCCCGAATGGCTAGATTAGAAGAAGCACATAAAAGTTTAGTAAAATTACAAAATGAATATGAAGAAGAAAAAATAACATTTGAAACTTTTAGTAAACGGTTAGATGGGTTAGAACAATTAGTACATTTATATTGAGGAGAAAATATGGCAGAAGTTAATAAAGATAAAAAAGAAGTTGTTATAACTGTTGACTCAAAAAAAATTAATAAACTAATAAGATTAAATGTAGATAAGTTTGGTGGCGTTTATCCAGATTATTATACTGCAAATAAAGAAAGATTAATAAAAGAACTTAGTGCAGCTTTTCTTGAATATATTACTAATGATTTGCTTGCAGGGTTATAAATTATGGGATTTAAATGTCCTTTTTGTTTGAAAGATTTCAAACAAGATAAAAAATCTTGGGAACTTCATTGTAAAAAAGAACATAATGGTCTTGCATCTAATGTTATTAGTTTAGTAAAGAAAATTACTAAAAATGATAAATAAATTAATAGTAAAAAACTTTCAATCACATAAGCATTCTGAACTGGAATTCTCCCCATCGGTGAACTGCATTATTGGAAATTCCGATGCGGGAAAATCTAGTTTACTAAGAGCAATCAGATGGGTTTTGTTTAATCGTCCTTCTGGAGAATCTTTTCGTTCATGGTGGGGTGGTACAACTAAAGCTACTATATTTACTAATGATCAAAAGATCACTCGTATACGTGGAAAGCAGAATGGGTATTTCCTTAATGGCAAATTACTAGAAGCTGTCCGGTCGGATGTTCCTGATGAAGTTAGTAAAGCCCTTAATATGTCTGAGATTAATATTCAAAGGCAACATGATAAAGTATTTCTGTTTTCTGATTCCCCTGGAGAAGTAGCAAGGCATTTTAATGAAATAGCACATATTGATGATATTGATTATGCTACTAAAAATATCCAATCATGGATCAGAAAAACAAATCAGGAAATTGAGGTTACTAATAATCAAATTACTAATTATACTAAGGATCTTAAAAAGTATAGTAATCTTGAATCACTTGAGTATCAAGTAAGTGAACTGGAAAAGTTAGATCAAAGAAAACAAGAGATAGAAACTAAAGTAAAAGTTATTACTAATCTAATAACAAGATCTTCTGTGCTGGATTCACTCATTGAGAAGGTCCAGAACAAGTTAAAGCATAAAGATGGTGTAAATACTTGTTTGGGACTTTATAAAGCCTTAGAAACGATTACAGAGCAGAAAAATAGCCTTATAAAGACAGTAAAACAGCTAAAATCTATTACTGTGAATCAGAAAGAGCTTCAAAAGCTTACTAAACTGGAAGATACTGTAGATCAAGCATTAGTTTGGTATAAAGATTTAAAATTACTAAAAAATAAAAAAGATAGATTAGAAGAACATGTCAGCGCAATAAAAATGACAGAAGAGTTGATTACTAAAAGTAAAAATAAGATTATAATGTTACAAAAAGAGTTTGATAAAGGTTTTCCAAATTATTGTTATTTGTGCGGGAAGAAGAAATGACACACAAAATTGAAGCTCATGCCTGTGATTATTGTAAAAGAATTTTTAGTAGATTGTCTGATGCTAAAAATCATGAAAATAATCATTGTAACAAAAGTCCAATCGCAAGACGTTGTAAAGGTTGTAAAAACTTAATACTTTTTAGAGAAGAAATATCTTGTGATAAAGGAATACAATTAATAAATACGAATAGTCTTTATCTCAATATGGATTCTCTTACACCAATACATAATAAAATTTGGAGAAAACATTGTTCTTCTTGGGAGATAAATGTAAATTTTTATGAAAAATAAACAATCTTTCAAACCTACAATTATTATTTGCGGGGATATTCACTTACGTGAGGATCAACCAATCTGTAGAACAGATTCATTCTTAGATGCTCAATGGAGAAAATTAGATTTCATTTGGCAACTACAAAAACAATATGACTGTCTTGTTTTATGTGGTGGGGATCTTTTTGAAAACTGGAAGCCTAGTCCTTACTTACTTACAGAAACAATAAAACATTTACCCAACCAATTTTACACCGTGTATGGAAACCATGATTTACCAAACCACAACTTAGATTTAGCTTATAAATCTGGAATTAATACATTAAAAGAAGCCGGTAAGTTAGAAGTTTTACCTGATTGTAGTTGGGGTCAAACTCCAGATAAAGGGTTTTATATTCCTGAAATTCATAAATCTATTTTAGTTTGGCATATATTAACATATTCAAAAAAACTACCTTTTCCTGGGTGTAAGGAATCATCAGCAAGAGTATTACTAAAAAAATACCCTCAATTTCCGTTGATTATTACGTCTGACAACCATCAGACTTTTGTTGAAGAGTATCAGGGAAGATATTTAATAAATCCTGGTTCTATGACAAGACAGAAATCAGATCAGATAGATCATAAGCCGTGTGTGTTCCTTTGGGAAGCTTCTACAAATAAAATTGAACAAGTGTTTCTTCCAATAGAACCAGGAAATTTAGTAATAACTCGTGAACACATAGAAAAAGATGAAGCAAGGGATTCCCGTATTCAAGCATTCATTGAAAAACTTACGGATGAATCTATTACGGATGTAAATTTTCAAGATAATCTAAAGCAATTTTTGTCACAAAATCCTTTAAAGAAATCTGTAGTAAACTATATATATAAGGCATTGGAGAGATTATGAAGTGCATTTTTTGCAAAAGTAAAAATGTAACAAGTGAAAAAACACCAAAAAGAAAACACACAGGATTTCATTGTGAGGACTGTGATTCTATTTGGACAGATTGGGAACAGAAAGAAATTAAACGGTTAAAACAATTTGAACCAAAATCAGATGAAATATTAATTGCAGTAAAAAGGCCCGAAGGGTATGAGGATGTGCATCCTGAAAGTATGGTGGATGATGCTCATATTAGCGCGTTCTTTGAATGGAGAATAGTAGGTAATGCCAAATAAAGTTGAAGCTTATGCTTGTAAATTTTGTAATAAAATTTTACAAAGCAAATCAGCAGCAACTAATCATGAAAATAACACATGCAAATTTAGTAATATTGCTGCTAGATGTGATAGTTGTAAATATTTAACTTTTATTGTTACTGATAAAACTCATTTAGCTTGTGAAAAAAGACCCGATGTATTTTATCATTCAGGAGATATAGAATTTAAAAATTGGCAAAAGCATTGCCCTGATTGGAGTACAAGAGATTTTACTGATTATGAATTAAGGAAGTATAAATATGCTAACCGAAAAACAATTATTTGATCTGAAGGACAAAATTGATTCTGCTAAGAATCAGGAGCAGCAGTTGCAAGGCCAGAAGACGGCTTTACTAAATACACTAAAAATGGATTTCAAGTGTAAGGATGTGTCTGAGGCACAAGAAAAGATTGAATCTCTTGAAACTGAATTGGAAGATATTACTAAAAAAATTACTAAACTTTCAGAAAAGATTGAATCTGAATTAGGGGAAGACTAATGAAATGGATTACGTTAATTGAACGCATAACACCTTACTGTGCTTTTGTAAATATAATATTAGGTATTGGTATTATTTATAATGGTTGGGTTATCCGTGGTGGGGTAATAGCATTTATTGGATTAGGATACTTCATTATTAAAAAAGGGAAAGCTAATGAAAATAATTTGCACAGATAATTTTGCAAGAGAGCATATATCAGAACGAACAGTTGTAGAAAATGTTCCTCTTTATTATGCTAATACTATTTGTGATGCTTTAAATACAAAATATGGAGGTGATCAAGCAGAAGATTATTTTATTGTAAAATCTGATGATTATAAACTTTATGTATTTGAGCCATAAATGACTATTCAAGAATTACGAAACAGGTTAGAGCAACGGAAAGGCCAAAAACTGACTCTTAATAATCTCCTTGAATCCGTCACTCTGGAAAATGCTAAACTAGTTAGTAAATCACATAATTTAGAAAAAGCCTTAGAGTGCGTAAAGCTTGTAGGTCTACGCACACAACAGTCCCTTGAATTCAAAATATCTGATTTAGTAAGCATGGCTTTATCTTCTGTATATGATGACCCTTATGAATTCATGGCAAGGTTTATTCAGCGTAGGAATAAGAGTGAGTGTGATTTGTTATTTTCCCGTAAGGGGCAAGAGATAGATGAGCCAATGGATTCTTCTGGTGGAGGAACAGTGCATATAGCTGCATTTGCATTAAGAGTTGTTTCATGGGTATTACAAAATCCAAGAACTAATAATGTTTTATTATTAGATGAACCTTTTCCTGGGTTAGATCCTGTAAGAATGAATTTAGCTAGTGCTATGTTATCTGAAATTAGTAAAAAACTTTCATTGCAAGTTATTGTGGTTACGCACAGTACAGAATTAGCTGAATGTGCAGATAAAGTATTTAATGTAACAATTAAAAAAGGAATTAGTGATGTCAAAGAAAATTAAATTATGGATTGTTGGGCAAAATAAAGGTTTTGATAAAAAATCAAAAGTAGTTGCTTGGGAATTTCAAGGGGTTTTTACAACAAAAAGAAAAGCAATCAAAGCTTGTGTAGATCATACTTATTTTATTGGGTCAGCAATTTTAAATGATATCATACCAAATGAATCTATTTCTTGGCCTGATTGTTACTATCCGGTAAAATATAATGAATGAATTTCAAAATCAACATTTTAAAATAACAATGTTGGAAAAGAAAATTGAGTTTTTGAAAAAGCAGAATAAATTACTAAAGCAAAAAGTGATGTTTTTACTAAAGAAGATTAAATCATTAAAGGTGAAGAAATGCACGTAATTTTAGGGGATGGAAAATATTTAATAACTGTAGGAAAAGAAATTGAAAATAATGATGAAAGTATTATTTTTGAACACAGTGAAAAATCTTACCCCATTGGTGCTGCTGTACCAAAAGAAGAAAATAGTGGTACTTTTATTCCAAAAGAACAAGATTTAGTAATAACATTTAAAAATATTGAAAGCGCTAGAGTTTTACAAGATGAAGTAAATCTTTGTATTTTAAGAATGTTAGGAAAGGTGGATTCTTTATGATCCCAGTATTATCAGTAAGAGGAAAAACTATTCCAGAAGCTTGGGAGAATTCATTAATTATATTACACAAGCACGGTTGTGATATTAAAACTGAATATGACAAACCTGAAGATCCCCCAAGCAAGGATTGCACTATGATGATTGAGGTTACTAATCCTCTTGATGAGCCAAGAGTACATCGCTGCTTTCCTGGGCTACCTCAAAATTTAGTAAACTATGTTAATGAAGTTCTTCATGGCAGTAAGGATAATGAGATAGTTTCTTTTCTGGAATCTAAGAATACTGGAAGACTTTACTATACTTATCATTCAAGACTATTCAGATATAACCCAGCTAGATTTGTTCCAAAAGATCAAATCCATGAAATGTGTAAAATTCTTGCTAGAGTTCCATACTCAAGAAGAGCACAAGCAATTACTTGGGTTCCTGAATATGATTTATATTCTTCTGATCCACCATGCTTACAAAGAATATGGTGCAGAATGACTCAAGTTAATAAAGAAGGTTCTCCTAAGTGGGAACTTGATATGAATGTTTTGATGCGTTCTAACGATGCCTATCAAGCAGCATTTATGAATATGTATGCTTTTGTTCATTTACAAATGTTTATTGCAAATGAAATAGGTAGAATGAGAAATGAACCTGTTAGAGTAGGGAGATATTGTCACCAAGCAGACAGCTATCATATTTATGGGAAAGATCTTAATAAATTTCAAGGATTACTAAAAAGAATAGAAGATACTGAATTAAAATACAGAACTTGGTCAACAGAACAGTTTAGTAAATATGTAAAATGATTTTATGAGTTTGCAAGCTAACAGCCATCAGTTCTTTGAATATCTAAATGTTTCACTGTTGACAAGGAGCCTTGAAACTTGTCTCTATTCAACTCAGTGAATTGTAATCTGCATCTATATGCAGAAGAGCCAAGCAACAGATTATTTAGATCTTACCTTTATGGTGTTGTAGGGCTGTTAGCTTGCAATATAAAAGGAATAGAGATGAAAATTATATGGGAATTATTTGATGTAAAAGGAGGACTCAGAGTTAAAAAAGAAAATTGCTCTGAAATTTGGATGATTGGGTACAATCCAATTGATGACTCCAAGACACTTGTCAGTTTATCTGATGGGCTCATATCTTGTGCAGGAAGTGCTCAAAAAATATCTGAAGAGTTAAATAAATTAAATTACACACCTATTATGGGGATAAAATGAAGAAAGAATTATTAAAATTAAGAAGTTCTGATAGAAATGATTTGTCAATTTTAGAGTTAGTAAAACAATCTTATAAAACAGCAAAATCTCATGGTTGGTGGGATGGTAAAAAACATAATATCCCAGAAAAAATTGCTTTAATGCATTCAGAACTTTCTGAAGCTTTGGAAGAATATCGTGGAGGACATCCACTAGATAAAATCTATTACAATATAAACTCAGCACATCCAGATAAGCCAGAAGGTTTCTGTGTTGAGCTTGCTGATGAATTAATTCGCATTAGTGATTTTATCGGGAAACATAAACTTGAACAAGTGCTAATAGATGCACTTTATTTAAAATTAGAATACAATACTACTAGGCCACATCGACATGGTGACAAAAAGTGTTAGTCGGCATCAAATAACTGCCTGAATAACTCTGCTGTAAACGATTAAGAGCTTTCAAAAAGAAAAGAGCACACAAAGTTCCGTGTGCTCTTTTTATTTGCTTAGAATGTAAATAAAAGCTACTTCAAACCTAACTCAGCACGTAAAGAAGCTAAAGCAGTAGTAATAGCTGCTTCAAGCAATGGTGTATTATATTTAGGGCCAAGTTTATCTTTTAGTAACATAACCGCTAAATTTAATACAGCATTTCCTTTTGCTTGAGCATTATCTTCTATATAACCAATCTCTTGTTTAAAATTAGTATATAGATTAATAATATCTGCAATCGTTGCTTGAGATGGGTGATTAATAATATTTTGAATAGAAGCTACAATGGGTTTAGCTTCTGGTAGAATTTGCTCAATAATAATACTTAATACATTTTGAGCAGCTTTTGATTTGAATAGCTTTACAAAAGTTTTACCTATTTTTGAAAACCAACTAAACAGAAAAAACATGATTATTCTCCTTGAATACTTTATTTTACTATAAAATAATTAATTGAGTACACCTTTAACCTGCGCACCGTCATAGTATCCGGCACCGCTGAAAGCAAAACGTTCTTGGGCCTGAAGTGAACATCCGCAGTAGAACAAACATAAAACTGAAGTCATCAAAATTCTTTTCATAAAATCCTCTCTTTTAATTTGTAAAGTATGTCACAAATCCGCGCAAATAAGCAGTACTTAAATTTGCGTTTGTTGCGCCACTGCTGGTGGATATTACTGACATTATAAAATACGACTCACCCCCGACGACAATTGGACACACAAGAGAGGCCGAGGTGTTAATGCCTAGATTCCCCCCAGACGGATTGGTCGCTCCGGCAACTGCTGCAAAAGGCAATCCCCCTATTTTTGCTTGAGATGCATCAGCTGTAGATGGGTACTCCACCGAAAAAAACGCAGTCACTTGTTTGCCTGTCTTTAAATAAGTTCCCACTGCAGCTGTAAATACAAGCGATGCGCCGCTCGCGTCAACCGGAGTCCACGCAGTTACGACAGGAGGGATTGTTTCCCCATTGACAGTTCCTTTCCAGTCATAGATTCCATTGCTGTTAGGAATAACTAAAGTATTTGTATTTGGGGCTCCAATTGCAAATACAAACTTTAATGGATCTAAATACATGCTGCTCTGGACGAAATTCCGCCCACTTCCCGAGTCGCCATCCATATATGTTGTTACATCTTCAAACCTGTTATCTAAATACTGCCCATCCCATGCATTAATTAGCTTAATGCCATTAGCAACATTTTCAAAACCATTTCCAATAACCTTGATATGTGAGGATGCCGCGGCTGCTACGCCTTCAACCTTTAGCCCAATTGTCGATCCTGGACCTCCGACGGATACCGGCCAAATATCGAATTGATTGAAAATTATATTGGCTTCATTAGGGGCATCTGCTGTGGGAGTATCCGCTAACAGGTACATGCTTGTCTTATTTGTCCGGAAGAGGTTTTTTTCGATAACCCCATAATACGCACCGCCATATACTTTGATCGCATTATCGAGATGATAAAACTGGCAATTATCAATTATGTATTTGTGGCTCTTAGATATCAGCACTGCTATCTGGCTTGTTGCTGTAGTCAACGACCACGTAAATGCTGTTTCGCCAACGATGCCGATATCATGCATTTCGAAATGAGATAATGAATCTGTTGTTACGCTTAGTCCAATGCCATCATAATCCAAAAAGATCAGACTCTTATCTCTGTTAATACCCCGAAGAACAATACTAGTTGTGGGGATGGTTTTGGTAATCCGAAATATTCCTATCCCGAATTCCACTAAGCCATGATTGGTGGCCACGGAAGAAAATGCGGAAATCAATTTATCGCTATCGTCCGTTGTGCCATTACCTACTGCGCCAAAATAAACTGGGTTTGATTTTGTGAGCCCAGCCACTACAAGATTCCCCGCAAACCTCTGCCCATCACTCCCACTCTGAGGGTCGGTGAGGGTTAGGGTTGAGGCGTTGGAGGAGGTAAATTGACCGCCTTCGTAGATTAAGGAAATTGACACCGTAATGTTAGCGTCAATCAAAAATGTCCCATAAGGAATAATCAGCGGTTTCCCGGCTGCCTCTGCCGCCGTCAATGCCGCAATAGCCGATACCGTTCCAGTTGCGTCTGCTCCGAAATCCGTCAAAGATTTCGTTTCAGCAGCTCCTGAATGCTTGACATAGACAATCGTTACGTCATAGGTCTTTGCATCCGCGCTCGTGTTTGTGATCTTCTGATGTAGTTCCAGTGAGTCATCCAGGTCGTCATATTTAGCAACAAGGAACTCGTTTCTTGTTTGCTCGGTTACTCCTACTCGCTGGATGGGGTCATAGAGGTTTCCTGCCTTTGTGTTCTGGTAAACCATGTCCGAATCAAGACAGGTATCTTTTTTGTAGATCCCGAACGTGGTTGTGCCGGAATTTATGCTTGGCAGCACGGCAATCAGGCCAATGTCAATATTCACGGCATCAATTGTGCTATTAACCACAAGGCTTGCGCCCCCGGCAATGCTTGCAGTGGTATATGTCAGCGTTGTCCAGCGAGTAGCCATAAATCCTACTTTCCTTTAATTGGAGATTGCCCAAGCCATGCAGCAACTATGGAGCCAATAATCATAAATAACCCGCCCATGGATATCGGAGTCAATGCAGCGCTCCAAGTCGGCAATGTTGCTAACCATCCACCCATGCCGAATAGAAGAGAGGAGATTAATAATATTTTTGATAGCATCATTGTTTTCCTTTCGTGTCCTCTATTTCGTGTCTCTTGCACATCATGTCCATGATTGCCGTGGTTTTTGCCAGTGTTTCCATGACCATTCTTTGATTGCTGGCAAGTATGGCTGTTTGAGTCTTCATCTCATCCAGACCGGATTCAACGATAGTGATTCTGTGTTCCGATGCTATCGCCAGCCCGATCATCGTGATGATTAGCGGGATTACTATTGAGAGTGTCTGCAACCAGTGATTTCTGCGTTCAACCATAGTGCTCTCCTATTTTCTGTCAATTTTCCTGCTCAACAATAAGAAACGGTAAATTCCAAGCAACCCGCGCGACCGAATTAAATGCAGGTTTTTCTGCCATTAACAAAGCTTTTGCTTTGTCTTCATCGACTCCGGCGTCAACATCGAGTAGAACCCAAAGAGATGCCGTAATATCTTGACCAAATTGATAATGAAGCATCGGATGGTCATTTAGATGAAACCAAATGACGAGGCGTTCCGTAATAGGATCTAGTGTCCACTTGTCAATTTCGATATATCCAATGGTCACGTCTTGTGCTTTAGCTATAAGATTCATAATTCCTCTACGTGAACCATCCACCAATGGTTATTTCAAGAGCATATGGACTTGCCACGCCCTCGTATTCAATCACGCGATTGGCGTCCATTGGAACGATCACATCCGCATAGGCAACTTGTCCGGCATAGGCCGATATACTGCTGACATTTACGGCATTAGAGTTGCCATTTTTTCGAAAGAACACCGATTTAGTCGTCGTCGATACGGCGGAAAGAAAGACGCGAAGAAGAACAAAATTTCGCCCAGCAGGAACGATTGCGCTAAGATCTAAATCGTGCCAGTTATTATCAAGAGTAAGGGTTCCTGCTGTAAAATCTGGTGCCGCAGGATCTCCAGAGCTACCAAGAACGGCTCCCGGTGCAATCTGACTATCAATGATCTGGCCCGATAAATACGTCGCTGCAATAGTTGATCCTACTCCTGCGGTTATTGAGCCCGTGAGCGCGATTGCTCCAGTTAATGCTGTATAAGACAGCGTTTCAGCGCCAGCCCCATCGTATCCCTTGAAGCCAGTCGATGTTATTTTAAAACCCCTGGATGCAGTTGCTTCCGTCTGGAGCGTCCCGCCGGTAACAGTTCCACCGATAAGCGCAAGGTCAGTGCCGTCATAAGAAAGCTTCTTTGTAGCGCTTGAACCGATTTCAAACTTTGGCTTATCGCTATCGCTATCGTCGGCCCCAAGAATGAATCCTGAATGCGTATCGTCTCCAAAATCCGTCTTTCCTAATCGGATTGCAGCGTCACCATTACCTGGATCAAGAACAAGTTCTATGATTTTCGAAGTGATCGCCCCTGCGGTCAGCTTATCAACAGATAGTCCCGCTATTTTGGCATTGGTCACAATAAGATTGGCAATTTGGGCCGTATTTGATATGAATTCGTTCACGCTGGCCGCATTGGAGACCAAATTGTCAACAAGCAGATTAATTCCGCCAACACCTCCAAATATTTGGAATGTTGCGCGGGATGTTTGATTGATAGCCACCCCAACCTGTACGCGACCAATCCCCAATGATAACGCTGCATTAGCGGTCACTTGCAATGCCGTGGTAGATATATTTATGTCTAGGTAGATATGCGTTACCGCTGCCATATTGCCGGTATTTCCAGCGCTTATGGCATATGGCGTACCATCCGCTGCCGTGAAAGTTCCCGATGTCCATTGAACGGTATCGGCGTCGAGGGCAGAAAATACGCAAGTGAGCGTCCACCCGCGCAGGGAAATGTTCATATTTGCAGGAACAAGTGTGTTTGGGGCAACGTCTGTTGTAAGCAGTCCTGCAGTTGTGACAGCCGCAGATACGGCGCAAAATGGACCCCAGCCATAATCAGCGCTTCCGCCAGCCGCAACGATAGCGGCCTTTGTAGTGGCATTTGAGGCTAGTCCAGACTCGTTGTACATCGCCACCCGGAAATAGCGAGTCTTAAGCGGAAAAGAGAACGTGTAATTATTTACATATCCTAATCCATAACGAGTAGTTACATCGGTCGTGAATGCGGCATCAGAGGCGAATTGCACGCAACTATCGAATAGGGTCAGATTGCCCGTTGCTGGATCTACCCACTGTACTACAAATTTATAGGTAGAAGCCTCAACGCTCAACGAAATAGGCACTCCGGGAAGGACGAAATCTTTCGTAGCCGTTGGAATTACTTTCGGCGTGTAAGCCGTCCCACTCTTTGCAAGTTGTATTGTTGGAGCAAAAGTACATGTAATTTGCATTGTATGTAAAGAATTTATGTCTTTTGCGTGTTGTATATGATCAACAATAAAATCAGCATCAATGGCTAATCCAGTAGCCGCAAGAGATGCATTAACATGTATCCTATCTCCTAGTTCACGCTTTTGCATTTCTACTAGATGGAGTTCATTAACACCTTTAACAGTAAACTGTATTCTTGGTTTTGGGTCTTTATTAATTGCAATTAAATAATCTAATCTAGCTTGAGCATCTTCAAGATTAGTGTCCCACTCATTAATATTTGGAAATTCTCTTTTCCCATATTTGGTAATACTAGTTGTATCTTGAGATATAATTTCTGTAACATCACCTTCAACAATTGCAACACCATGGGCTCTTAACATAATAAGATGTGCAGGTAATGCATTTACATTTGTTATTACTACTTCTAATTTTTGACCATATTCAGTTTTTACATAAGATAAATCTGTAGTAATATCCGTTCCAGTACCAGCAGCATTAGTGTTTCCTTCAAGATCTACAATACTCCAAGAATCTACTGATTTAACTTCTGAAGGACTGCCTGGACAAGGACATTCAAATCTAACTGTTAAAGTACCATTGCCAGGAACAATAGGAGGAGTTCCACCTGAATTACCAACAACATCAGAAATTATAGTAAGGATCATATCTTCTGATGTATTAAATACTTTTACTTTTCCAGTAGCATAATTATAAATATTTTCAATAGGATCAAATTGCTGAACATCCCATAAACCAAGCCCACTAGTACCATATATTACTTGAGCAACATCATTTGGTGGATTATATGAATGTGCTCGATCATCAAAAACATGATTTCCTTTTCGATCTCCTCTAAAACGACCACATTCAGCATCTTGAATTGCATGAAGTTCTTCAAGGTATGAACTATCTTTAGAAAACCACCATTTGCTAATAGTAGATAATCCGGTGTCAACGATTCTTTCGGAAGGATGGACACCATAGTTATCTAGGATTAATTCAACATGATTTCCTGTAGGAGCATTATTAAGTAAAGCTATATTTACTTTACCTTTAGTAAATCTTGAAATAACTCCAGATGCAGCAAGTGTTGCTGTTCCTTCATTTTTACAAGAGCCTGTTTCTGGAATAATAGAATCAAGTTTAAATAAACCTACTATTTCTATTGAACCGCTGCCAATTTGAGAAGTAATTTTTACTCTTAAATTTGGAAGTATTAATCCATAAATAGGACTTGCTGTATTAAAAGATGAAAAAATAGCAGTATTATTTAATAAGTTAAGTTGCATTGTTCCAGCAACATCATATTGAGGAGATGGTCCAGATCTACCTCTTGACCAAGACACACTTTGTACATAATCAGAAATATCTGAATATGCGTGGTCAAACATTAAATTGTTATTCCAATCAACATAAAATTTTAATGCTTCAGCTCCTGTAGGTGTAGGTACAACACTAGCTTCACCCTGTAAAAGTGGAAATTGTTCATCACTTGCAGATAGTGGGAATGTCCTAGATGCTGGTGTTGTATCTGGAGTCCAAGTCATTATTAAATCCTAGGCAAAAGCAAATCCACGATTTCGTAATCTCTTTGCTGATAACATTAACTTATTATCTAAATCATCTACACCATTTATTGTAGCACCTTCTAAGTGTATATGTATATCACCTTTTCCTAAAGATTTCCCAATACCACTATATGTTTCACCTTCATGAACCACCGCCCAACCAGTTTTTGCAACAGAACCACCTTCAGCAAGAGTAGGTATATTATTCTGAATCTGCCAAAGTTTTTGAGCTTGTTCTTCAGGAGACATTGTATATCCTGGCCATGTAGTGCTTTCTGAAGTTGTATTAGTTGATCCTACAGCGATAGCCCCATTCCATAAAGAAGATGTTGCTGCCGCTGCTCCCCCTTCAGTAGTTGCAATACTCAATATTATTTGATTTATTGCATCAACAACAGCTTGTTTAGCAATATCAATCGATGCTGTAATAGCATCTCCAACAGTAGTAAATTGAGCATTAATGTTTTCCATTAATGTTTTTAATGTATCTTCCATTGTTGTTTGTGTTTCAGTTAAATAGGAAGTAACATTACTAAGTTCTGCATAAAATGCAGCATTCATTGATTCTGTAACAGATTTTAATAAGTCTGTTGTAATAGTATTAATACCATTAGCGTAATTTGCTATTGCTGTAGCTCCAGCATCCCCACCATAATTTAATAAAGCATTCTTAATATCTTCAGTCATTCTAGGGAAAGCTTCTAAATCACCTAGAACATTTTTAGCATTAATTGCATTAGTGAGTTTAGTAATTTGTTCTACATCAAGCCCAGCTTGATTTAATGCAGCTAAAGCTTCAGTACCAATTTTTCCAGAAAGAATCTGATTAATTGGGTCAAGTTCAGGAGCAAGATTCTTTAACTCAGAAACAAGATTGGATATAAAAGTAACAGATTCAGACATCCCACTAGCAATATCCATCTGACTTAATAACTCAACACTACCTCCAAAATCAGTAATAATCTTTGTAAGTTCTTCTGTGACCTCTCCAGTATTAATAAAATTAGTAATAAGTTCAGAAAACTGAGTACTTATTTTAGTAAGACTAGATAATTTCTCAAAAGCTGCAAGATTACCATTAACATCTTGAATTTGTTTACTAAGTTTTTCTGTAATATCTCCTGTACTTAAAAATGTGTCATACATCTTTGATGAAGATGTAATTGTTTCTTTAATAGATGTACCTAAATTATTAAAGTTTACAATTAATTGTTCATATGGTTTTAATACTTCTTCTCCAGCCATTAACTTTTCAGTGATGCCAGGAATCTTACTTTCAATAAGATTTGCAAAACCAGCAGTTTCTTTGAATACTTTATTAAGAGCATCCCAATTATTAGTAAGTATTCCTATCTCAATTGCAGGACGCATATTTACTACATTATGTCCAGCGGATGCTGTTTCAGCAGCTTTTAATAACTGATCAATTTTTCCTGCATCTTTAGCTAATGGAGCAATATTTTCAGAAATCATTTTAGGAGACCAATTAAGATCTGCTCTAACTCCCCAAGCTTGAGCTTCATTCATACCTAATGAATTAACAAATGCTTGATATTGCTTTGCTGAAAAATTTACACCAAAAGCCTTTTTTATTTGTTTTGATCCTGATTCATAACTATCATCCCCAATAACAGCATTTGCAATTGCTACACCAGCCATAGCAGCCCCCGCCGCTGCCGCAATCATTGGCGCTGCTGCTGCTAAAACAGTAGTGAATAAAGTAGTACCCCCACCAACCATAAGTGTACTAGCTGCTGCTAATCCTGCACCCGCCATACCTACTATACCAGCAGTTTTTAGATAAGGATTTTTAGAAAAAGCAGCTTGTCCTGCTAACGCTAATGGTCCCATTACCTTTGTTGCCATTGGAACAAGTCCACTAATAAATCCAGTAAGACCCCCGCTGGTACTAGTACTATCTTCCCCTTTTGCTGAACCATCTGAATTAAATAAAAGAGATTGAAAGTATTTTTGAAAAGCTTCTTTTGCTGGTTTTAAAAAAACTCTCTTAAAGGAATTTAGTAAATTAGACCAAATATTTTCATTACCAGAAAGAAGATCATCAAATAGTGTTCCTGCGATTTCACGCAGTTCCATTATTTTTTCTTTACGATACTCTTGTTCAATATCAATAGTTTTCTTTATTCTAGCAATCTCAAGATTACTTGTTTCTTGTTCTAAAATAGTTTTTGCTAATTTAGCTTTTGCTTGGGCTTGAGCAAGTAAAAATGGTAAGAATCCAGAACCAGTTTTAGAATGTTCTCTTATATTCTCTAATTCTTTTTCCAAGTCTAATGAAGTTAATTGATATTGCAATTCTAATTTTTTCTTTTCATTAATTGAATCAAAATTAACTTTTTTAATTTCTGCTGCTTTTTGTTCTTCAGCAGTAAAAATCATACCCTGTTGATACATTTCTTTTTCAAAATCTAATTGTTTCATTTGTTCAGAAATAATATTCTTCTTTAACTCTAACTCCATCTCTCTTGCTTCTCTAACTTGCTTAATCCAATCATCCATTGCAGCAAAAGCATTTTTAGTAAGTACTTCTGCTACTGGACCAAGATAACCTTGAGTTCTAAGATGTTCTAATCCTTCTTTAGTTCCTTTAGGCATAGTTCTAATAGAACTAATAGGGGCAGATAAGTTTTCCATCTTATATATTTTTTTACTAAGTTTTTCTTGCTCTTTCATCAAATCATATTTCTTCTGTGCTAAATTTACTGCTTGAGATAATGTTTTTAATTCATTAGTATCCCCAACACCTTCTCTTGCTGATTTAATTGCAGCTTCTAAATTAGTTTTTGCTTCATTTAATTTAGTTAAATAAGGTATTAATTTCTCAGATTCCCCTGAAGCCCTAGCTTCAGCAGCAGCAATCTCATTCATCCAATTTACTTGATTCTTCAGTTCCTTATTTACTTTTACTAACTCAGGATGCTCCTTTTTGTATTGATCAATTATTTTTTGAACCTCATTTGAGTAGTAAGAAAGATTATTAGGACTAATTGAACCTAATCCTTTTGAAGTTAAATCAATCCCCATACTCTCTGCTTGAGCTTTTAATAATCTTGCTTGTGCCCAAGAAGTATTTGCAATTTTTTTAGAAGCTGATTCTGCATGTGTTCCTAATAAATCAAATTTATCAATCCACTCTCCGATTTTCCATCCAGTAAAAACAGCTATAGTTGCTGTTACAGCAGTTATTAAAATTGGAAATGCTGCTGCTAAACCCATTACACCGCCTTTAAGAGCTTCAATAGTCCCCAAACCATAAGAAAATGATAGCCATAAATTAGTAAGTTTTCCTCCAAGAGAAATAAGCCCACCAATAACGGCTACAGATGTTAGAGTTCCTAAAGCTACTGTAACAGCATTCACAGAAGCTACAGTTTTTGCTGCCCAATCAAATGTTTTTTTAGTAACCGTTAAAAATGAATCCCCTACGGTAATTGCCCAATCATGCATTGTATTCTTAAATAATTGAATTCGGGCATCTGCTGTATCTGTTTTTATTTTAAATTGTTCCATTGCATATGTGCCTTTTGCATATGCATTTGAAGTCCCTTCTATCAAAGGATTAATAATTTTATGCCCGTTAGCTAAACTTAGTAAAGTTCTGGTAACACCAGCATTCTTTAAACCTAATCTATCTAAAGTCAAAGTAGTTTTTCCACTAGACTTATCCATCTTACCAAGAGCTTCTACAAATAAATTTAAGGCATTAGAGGCATTTGTTCTAAATAAATTAGCAAAATTTGGAACAATACTATTATAAAGTTTTAGTTTATTACTATTTGTAGCAACAGCTCTATCCATACTTGCAAGAATTGTATTAAATGCTGTACCACCAGCATACACTCTAACACCTACAGAAGATATTGCTGCTGCCCAAGCAACCACTTGAGCATTTGACATACCCATTTGCTTACCAGTAGCAACAATTCTTTGTCCAAGGTTTACTACATCTTTTTCTGTAGTAGCTGATTTAGTTCCAGCATAAAGTATTGCAGAAGCTAACTTATCGAAATCAGCTTTAGCTAGATCAGCAATATTAGCAAACTTAGCTAAAGCCATAGCTGATTCTTCTGAATTTAAGTTATCTGCTGTCTTTCCCAACATGCCCATAGTTCTTGTAAAAGCCACTACGTTCTCTTTTTCTATGCCTAACTGCCCAGCAGCAGCACCTAACTTCAAAATCTCTTCTAGGGGCAATGGAATCTCTTTAGCAAGTTGTCTAAATTCCTTGCCCATTTTATTAAATTCTTCTGGAGTTCCTTCAAAAAGCCTTTTCACATTAGCAAAATTCTTTTCAAATTCTCTTGAAGCTTCTCCAGGGGCTTTAATAGCTTCAGTAAGAACATTTAGTACAACAGACAAACCTTTATATAGCAACATGCCTTTAGCAACACCAATAACCCAATCATTCATCCCCCTACCACTTTGAGTTACCTTACGTGTGGCATTACCAAATTGATCTGTTACATATGTTGCTTGTTGAGCAGCATTTTTATAAAGTTGCCAAGCATCTACTGAAGATTTCAAACCATTATTAAGTGGAACAAAAGGTAATTGCCTACTAGAACCACTATATGAAATACCTCCAGGACGAGCATAATTAGCAGGTTGATAATTTTGATTTACATTCGTTGGTGTTCTTAATAAACTATTTCGCAAATTACCAAGCGGGTTGTTTGCTTTTTGTTGAGCCAATGCTAAGGCTTCTGATTCTCTTTTTAATTTTGCTGTTTCAATTGCAGCAAGTTTCATTTCTGAAGTTACTTTACTAACTTGACTCCCCGTACCTTTAGCAAATATACCTAAACTCTCAAAAGATTTTGCAGTTTCTCCTACTGTGAGTTTTGCAACTCTTTGCATTTTAGTAAGTTCATTAGTTATTTTTACTACAGAACCACCGACCCCTTGTGAAAAAAGGTCGGTGGCTTTTTGCGCAGATTGCATTTCTTTATTAACAGAATTACCAAAGTCAACTAAACGCTTTCGGGCATCATCTAAGCCCTTTGTATTCATTCCCAAAGAACCCATTAAATCGCCGATATCCATTATTTCACTACCCTTCGTTTAGTCTTTGGTTTATCTATAGAAGGCTTTAGTATTGCCATCATAATTGCCTTCTGTTCTTCTACTGTTTGCTCCCGTTCTTTCTTTGTATAAGTTTCTCCCCATTTAGGTATAAAATCCCCCACGTCAAGGCTTTTTGAATCTTTACTCCCAGCCATAGCTCGAAATGAATTAATAACAATTGAAGATAGTTGGGCCAACATGTATGTGGTTTCAATGTTTCCAAACGGTTCCAATTTGTCATAAGCTTCAATCTCAGCTAATTCAATGCCAGTTAAACTTTCGAGCCATCTATCGGGATGACTGTAGCCACAACCGTTGAGGCCGCGCCAAATCCTGAAAATTCTTCTTCTATCTGGGCGGCTTCGGAGTTTTTTACCAAATTCTCTTTTGTTTTTTCATCAATAGCATTTAATTTTTGAGCAGCATCTACAATTTTAATTAAACGGGCAGCAGACATATTAGTGCTAAGCATTCGATAATCATCAAACTTTAGTAAATTAACACCATTATCATCACAAAGTACATTTACAGCGAGTTTTGCTCGAAAATCTTCCATCGTTTGCTTATATGTGATAATGCCGTCTTTATCTACTTTTTCTTCCATCAAAGACTTTTCAAACCTATCCCGTTCTCTTCCCGTCATCATCCTAACACAAACATAAGAACCATCAGGAAATTCAACTTTTTCAATTTTAAGATTCTCTTTTGCTAATAGTGCTGCTCTATCTAGTAAACTCATTTGATTATTCTCCATAAATTAACCATGATTAGGTTTTAATAAATTACACAGGGCTCGGAGCACTTCCAGAATCAGCATCCGCTTGTCCAGAAACTTTAATCGTTACATCAAACGTAACAGCCTCTTCAGGAATCGTTAAAGGCATCTCAATAACAAGTCCATTAAAAGGGATAGCTGTATTTTCAGAATCAGGCAAAATAATCTGATAATCTTTCTCTACATCAGATTCAAAATCAGTATTAAACAAATCATAAGTATCCCTAGTATAAAACATACTAAGAGTTACTTGGCCAGCATCACGTAAACCAGTGATAAATGTTCGATATCCACCAGTGGTGTTCAAAGAAGTGGTATCAATTGTACTTCTGGATTTATTAGGTCCAGTAATGCTTTTGATGTGTCCAATCTCTTCCCACGCATTTAACGTGGTGTTGTATCGTTCAAATTGTGTACCTACACCAGAAATGGGTGATCCCATAATTAGATCTCCTTACACATAATAAAAAAATTAACAAACCACCTAGCTCTATTGTTTGAATCATAATCTAATAGAGCTGGTCCACCAACACACTTAATAACTAAATAAGTTGTATTAGTCCATATTTCATTATTTTTACCATTCAAAAAACCCTTTATCTGCTTACATAAATTTCCTGCTGCTAAATATGATGTATTGCGTACTTGAATTTTAATGCCTGGATAATCTAAAACAACGACCCCATCTAATGTTAAGTCAGATATATCACCAACACTATCAAAAACAGTAACACAATTATTTGGTGTAGAAGGCTCTCTGCCAATAAATAAATCTACTCCAAAATTAAGTCCTAGAGAACTTTCACTTTCTAACATATCTTTTATATCTACACTTGTTATATTCATGATTTTATACTAGCATCTTGTGCAACTATTCTCAATACTTTACGTTTATTACGGTTAATGGAAGCAACAAAAAATTGTGGGCCAGAACCTTGCCTTGTCCATTTTACTTTAGTTCCTTGATTACTATACATCTCATGCACTATACGGGCATAGTGAGCAGAAAAACCAAATACAATATGAGGGCCATATACTTTACCACGTTCAATAGCTTCTGCTAAAGCTTGTACTAATGCTTTATTATGATCATATGTTAATTGAGCTTCATCTTTATTTTCATTAGTAAAGCTAGGAGATGCTTTTGTAATAACAGCACCATTACTTGTTACACAAAACCAACTCTTTCGCATATTACCATGTTCAACAGGAATCATTGGGGACACAGAATCCATACTTTCATGGATAACTGATTGTGCTTTTATTAATCCTTTTAAAGTTCGACCTTTTAATTTGTATATTTCATTATCAAAGTTTCTCATTATCTGATCAAACCCTAATAACTTCTTATATCTATAATTAGACATTATCTTGCTTGTCCTGTATTTTCTTTTCCTAAAAATGCTTTACGAGTGTATTTAGTCCCACGTAAATTTGGAATTTTATCAAATCGCACAATCATTTCAGCATCTTCAATATCTATTGGTGTAGCTATTAATCCAGAATCAACATCTTCTAATAAACCAAACCACAAATAACCTTCTTCATCAACATCTCGATCTACATACACCTCATGCTTTGCTTGTACTTCAACACCATTATGTTGAAAATTTACTATTCCTGTAGCTTCCCATCTACAATTAATTTCTATAGGCTCATCAAAAGTATATCCTCCATATCCATTATTAACAGGATTCCCCCAATATACACATTTATAAGGAAACCTTCTTATAAAATTATCACTCATAAGCAGCCTCTTCATCAGAGTCTTCAACAGGGATTGCATATATACTTGCTGCTTGTTTTCCAATACGTTGTGCTAAAATACCACTTACGTCAAGCACCTTAACTTGCTGACCATAAGAAGTAAAATCTAAACCCATACCATACGTTCCACCATATTCATCTTTACCTTGTCCAGCAGTCTCAGACTTTAATTGTCTCTCCATTGTACAAGCTAAAAAATGAGCAGAAAGAAATAACTCAATTGATGCTAACTGTGTACTAGTTAATACAGTACTTGTGCCAAGCATAGATGTTATTAACCCATTGGCAGCAGTAATAAATGTATCTATTACAGTATCACTTAAAGATGTTTCAATTATTAGCTTTACTTCATCTGCTGTTACTCTACTCATATCATTCTCCTAATATTCTCTTTAATTCTAGTTTTATCAAATTTAGGATCAATAAATTTAAAGGCTATATCACTCCATTGCAGCCCTAACCAAGCAACAACTTCTTTAATTGAATCATAATCATGATATGCCATTCTTTCAGGCCATACTACTTTATAATCTACTCCATAATTTATTAATTCAATAAAACTGTTTTCATACTGATGAATCAATTCAAGACAAGCTTCATGATTTATAGACATATAATTTGTCTTCATATAACTATTAATAACATCACCAGTACGTCTTCTTACTATAACCCATTTAGCTTCAGGAAAAGCTTTTGCCCATATAGGCCATAATGTAATTAAGTGAGCACCCTTAATTCCCCATGGGCCACCTGTATACCCATCTGATCTTAACTGAGTAAATACGGATTCTCTCCAATGGATTTTTCTAATATTATTCTTTTCATAAGGAAGTATAATCTTATAAAAGATAGCCAAATTCTCACAATACTTACTATTTTTACCAACTGTACCAATAAAAGCACCACACTTATTAAATAACTGGAGGATCATGCTTGTCCCGCTACGCCCCACAGAAACACAAAATATAGGTTGATTCATCTCCAGTACTCCTTAATCCAAGGAACAGTGTCAACAAGTTCATGCGGCTTAGGATGTCCATGACAACTGACAAGCCTTGTCTTATCAGTAATTGCTATATTACGACGAATATGGCTTTTATACGACAAAAAAGTATTGGGGTATACCATTTGTAAAAAATCCATTTTAGTTCTGAATGCTTGTCTATAGAAGTATCTCTCATTACCTTTAGTTTGATTTATAATATTTACTGTATCTTTTTTAAAATTTTCCCAAAATGGGAATGTGTTAGCTTCAAAAAACACTATGTCTCCCCCAGATATATTATTTTCCCTAGGTTCAGACCTAGTCATGAATCTTCCTGTATAGGAAAATATATTATCCATATTTCCTGTAATTAATAAATCTAAATCTAATATAACAACACGCCCCTCAAGTTGAGCTTCTTTAGAAAAAGCAAATAATTTTGGTAGTCGGCCTTTCCATACAGGAGCAGTAAAATAATGAACATTAATATTTGGGTCTAAATTGGGTATTACTAAACCATCTTGTACAAAACAAGTAAACTTAAAAGGTATTGTTGTATTCTTTTTTACACTAAAATATAAATTATTAATATATCTCTCAGCAAGAGAGAGGTCTTCCCAACCGGAATCTTTAGTTCCAAGCCAATAAAAACAAACAACATTTACCGGATTCATTAATTGAGCCTCTTCTCTAAAACAAGTATAATGCGTTTTCAACCAAGGATAATATTGTTGCATTGCAAAATCTCTTGGGTGATTAGTGCCATTAAAAAATATTATTTTTGCATTCTCGGGTAATTTTGGATTCGTCATATTTCTATATGCATAAATACCATCTGCTTTTGTCCACACCAATTCATTATTTAATACATTTGATATGTGTAATTGATCCGTACCACCTTTATATTTGCCAAAAGTGATTTGATAATTATCTGGGTTAAATGAACTGTATACTTGAGAACGGCATCCAGAATTCATCATCCACAATGCTCCACAATACTGGGTAGCACCACCATGATCACCCCAAATAATAAAATCTTCTGCCCTAGAGAATAAGGATGTGACATCGTCAACAATAACACAATCTAAATCAATAGAAACAAATCTTGGGCCAAATAAAGAAGCGATATTTTTACTAAATGATTTAAGTCTGACAAAACATCCACCCTTATTTCTAAATTCATCCCACAAGGGGATTACTTTAACTTCTTCTCGAATACCTTTAGGATCATCAGTCACACAGATTAATTGAAATGGTATATGCAAATGTTTTACTAACATTTGATATAAAATATTTACATCTACATAAGTAAACTGTGTCCTTGTTTTTGTTGAAAGTGTTTTCGGTAAAGGTTTCCATTTCCAACAAACAATAGATACTGGCTCCATTACAATTTCCTCAAAATATACCCACTATATTTCCCATACGTATATTTATGAATAATTTCAAATCCTTGAATAACAAAAGCATCGGCAATGTCTTTTAGTGAATCCCACCACATAGCATTTAATGGATTTCTATTAGATACAGGGTTTAATATTTCTTCCATAGATAATGGAACTGTTCTTGAATCTAAAGCATAACAAGTATCAGATTCATAAACAAAAATACCATTAGTAATTAATACTCTTTTTACTTCTAAAACTAATTTATCTAAATCCAAACAATGATCCAGGGAATTAGAAAACACATTCTCAAAACTATTATCTGTAAAAGGTAAATTATGCCAATCCCCTTGAATTACTAAATCACCAATAGGAAATAAATCAACACCTATGGAGTCTTCAAATCCTAATGCTCTTGCTGCTCTAACTTCACAACCTGTTCTAGCACCAAGACAAAGTATTTTTCCCATATGTAAATATGACTTAACAACATTAAAATGCTGTACAAAACCCCTAAATCTTTTACTATTACTAGCTTTTACATAATCAGGCCTATTTCTAGCTTTTGTACCTTGTTTATAAACATAAGCCTCATAGTTTGCAACTGGACGATGATAAATCATAATTTCCTCAAACAAGAAGTTATACAACCTGGAACTGTTTTACGTTCTTCAGCAGGAAGGAGAATTTCATAAGTATATAATCTGCAAAGTGCTGTAAAAAAACTAAAGTCATACTGATGAACACCATGATCTTTTAATGGCCCATACGCAAGAGGGACAATATGAATTACAATTCCACCAACCTTTAGCATCTTATGTATATTCTTAAACACTTGTTGCTGTCTTATCACATGCTCTGTAGTACCAAAATTAGTAACAATATCAAATTTATTCTTAAATTCTCCTGGAATTGGTAATCCCAAATCAATTGGTATTGCTCCATCTTGTCCATTAATATCAAATGAAGTATGGTCAAATCCTAATTTAGTAAAATACTCTTTTCCTGTTTTACACATATTAGGATCATACTTTACTAAACCTGGGTCTGAGTGATGTTTCATATGTTGATTCCCAAGTTCAGCCATTTTATATTCTGCATAACTCATTATTAGCTGATCATCAGAATATCTTGGAAATATTTCTGCCGCTTCTAACGCTTCACAAAAGAAAGCCAAATACTTTACTTTAATACCCATGATTATATTTCCTCATATGGAAAAGACAAAACTCGTATCTCTTTTTCTCTTCCTTCTTCCTTCTTCCTTTTTAAAATATCAGACACAGTATGCTTATGTTCATTGTGTGCTAATTTTCTTGCAAACTCTGTTGTACTAGCATCAGCAATTACAGATCTATCATATCTAGTAAGAGGTATTTTTAATCTGTGGTTGCCATTAGCTATAGAAAAAGCCCTTCGTCTATATCCTCCAGAAGTACCATAGTTCCCAGAAAGTTCTTCATCATATCCTCCAATTTTCCAATATAGTTCTTTACTCATAAAAAAAGAATCATCATGGTATTTATATGGTGTATTATCTGGGGCATCAATTCTTCTAAATAAATAAACAATATCTGTTTTTATTTTCTTATTTTTAGTAAGAGCTTTTACTAATTGTGCAGCATGTTCAGTTTGAACAACATGATCCATATCAGTTAGTAAAAGCCATTTTCCAGAAGCATATTTAGCTCCAATATTCCTACAAGCAAGCCAATTCCAAGGAACTTTTTTAGTAATCCGAAATTGCCTAATATTAAGTTCAGGAAACTCAGATTTGCACATGGGTTTTTTACTACTGCAATCATCAGTAATAATAAACTCAATCTGATTTAATACTTTTTCAGGATATGATTTCCATACACATAGTTGTTGGTAAAACATTTCTGGATTATCATAATAAGAGTAAACAAAAGTAATTAATGGGTTATTCATAATCACCTTTTACAAAGTAAATAATAAAATCTTTTAATTCCCTCCCTTTTGGTGCTGGTATAGCAAAAGTTTGCCAATTAGGAAAATAGCCATTTAATTTTGTTAGCCACCAATCGGCCGGCTTCTGAAGTAAATGTGCATTCTTTCCATTTGGCAATATTTTATTTGCTGGATGCATCGCTATATTCAAAAACAAAACATGTTTTGTTAATTGAACTAAATGATTTAATACAGCATCAAGATATTCAGGTTCAATATGCTCTAATACATCTGTTGCAGTAACAAGTTCTGCTGGAGTAGGTTCTGTTGATCTTTCTTTAATTGCTGGGTCAAACCCTTCATATAAAACAGGAGTATAACTTACTAAATGAGTATAACTATGATAAAGTGTTTCTCTTCCACAACCATAATCCAGCCATGTTTTAATATCATAATCTTTAATAAGTATATTAATTCTATCTACCCAGCGATATCCACTAGCCCCAAATCCTCTTGGAGCAGCATGGAGTTGTTTATTCATTTTCAGGTAGCTCTTACTAATTCTTTTTTCGGTATTCATAAATATCATCCAATTCTATGTGCATAGTTCTTTCATATTCTAATTTAGTTAAATATAAATGCACAGGATTAAGTTTTTCTTTTAAAGCCTCTACTAAAATTAAGGGTTTATATTTATTAATAGTTATAACTGCACCTTGAAGGACATTCCATTCATACCCTTCTACATCTAATAAGATAGCATCACAATTTAATAAACGTAAACTGTCAATTGTAATCATTGGTATATTGCCAGGTAGAGAACTTACTTTATGTGCAGTAAGACTTATCCTGTTCATGGATATTACTTTATTAATTTCACCTAAAGCCGAATTAGATTTAATAACATTCATCCCATGCACATTTTTATCCAAGCATTCAAATGAGATTGGTTCCGGTTCAAATGTATAAACTGTTTTAAAATACTTACTAAGTAAATTAGGCCAAACACCAATACTACCACCAGCTTGAACCACAGTATTAAGTCTTTTATTTCTTTTACAAAAACCAACAGCTACACCAAGACTTTTTACTCTTGTTAAGGAGCATTTCCATTTCTCCGCTACATCATCAGGCCAATAGTACCCTTCAATGAATTTCATGATTTTCCTTTATGTACCCAGGAGTTTTAGGATGCACATGAGCATAAAACATCCCAAGATGCCCAAGATCCAAAGTTTGTCTAAATTTAGATAGCCGTTCAGCAAGTAATGTTGCAGTTGGTCCTAAAGAGATAACTATAACTGTGTCCTCATTAGTTCTATAAATT
>Ga0172381_10000195_pt1 | contig 74118 bp, 73 predicted proteins | sample Leawel6488metaG_FD_119754 | JGI IMG/M metagenome (GOLD analysis project Ga0172381, IMG submission 119754) | Leachate microbial communities from a municipal landfill in Southern Ontario, Canada - Leachate well 64-88 metaG | ecosystem: Engineered > Solid waste > Landfill > Unclassified | place... | reverse complement strand
GGACTACGTGGCAAACCTCGCTGATATCTCAACCGGTTCCGTTGGCAGCCCCGACGGCTGGAGCACCATCTTTGTCAGGTCAAAGATCGGTGACGCAGTCTGGGCAAAGGCAATGGCCGCTGGCGTCTTTGAGACCCAGCCCATCGAAAAGGTCAAGCCCGGCCTCGAACTCGTGAGCAAGCTTGCAAACGAGAAGATCACGAAGAACCGCAACACTCTCGAAGCCAGGAAGACCTTCGGTGTTGGCAAGGCTCTCCGGAACCCCTACATCTAAACCTTTTTTTTTGGCTGCCACATCCATGTGGCACGATAAAATCCGTTTGAATATCTATTCGAAAGACGACAGGTCACGTTTTTACCCGCCACAAAAAAAGAAAACCGCGTGATTACGGGGAATATGAAAGACCGTGACCGTTGGTCAGATCCCCCAGGTTTTAATCTCCCGCAGTGAAGCGCCCGGTGTCAGGTGCAGGAAAAATCCCGATACCGCGCCCTGCAGGGCGGCTTCTTTTGTGGGATAGGCTCGCATATCGCGGTAATAGTCTTTTGCGCCTTTTTCCCGGACCGCAAGGTTTGCGATACCGAAATATTCGCTTTTCACCCGTATGATCTTGATCTTGAGGGGGACTTCGACATCTCTGACGTTTATCTCGTAGATCCCGATCAGTTCGCGTATCTGGACGATGTCCGGATACTGCCGGGCGAGGTCGTCATCCGGTGCTGGTGTCACACCCGTATGTTGCCGGCCGGAATGGAAAAAAGGTTCCATCTTTCCTGCCGCGGGTCGTGTGCCCGGCAGAATGATTCCAGCCTCCGGTTTTCTGGTGCTGCATACCCAATAAACCACCGGCAGATTTATACTAACCGGGCATAAACAGGAATTACCTGCTTTAGGAACCGGGTGTTTCACGGAGTGAAACCTGACCCGGCTCTGCCCGCAGAACCACAAAACCGCAGCCTTTATGCCGCTGCCGTTTTTATTCACTAGAGAGTACATGACAAAAAAATGCGGGAACTGTGGTGCACCCGCTCCCGACAGCAACTCGAGGTTTTGCGACCTGTGCGGGGCGGCACTCAAAGAAGAGCCGGTAACACCGCAGGGGTTTCCTGTCTGCCCGGCCTGCGGGGCCATAGTCTCTGACAAGATAGCCCAGTTCTGCGATGTGTGCGGCGCACCGCTGGCAAAACCGGTCTGCCCGGTCTGCGGCAATACGGCGCCATCTATCCATTCCAAATTCTGTACCCGGTGCGGTGCCACGTTTGTACCGGCAACCCCGATAAAAAGCCGTGCCGTTCCCCCTGCCATACCAGTAGCCGCACCTGAACCGGAACCCGAACCTGTCGTCGTCAAGATCAGGAAAGGACGCGTAACGATGCCAGAGCATCCTCAAGAAGAATGGGATCCATGGACGGATGACGACCCAACATTCGATGTACAGAACGTCGCCCCGCAGGAACCACTTCAGGAGCAGAAGCAGTACGCATACCTCCCGCTCGTTGCCGATGAACTTGCATCGCCTGCAGAGACCGTCTCCTACCAGGCGCCACAAATAGCGCAGATTTCCGTGCCTAAAAAAAAGTATTCCCACCTGCCCCTGATCGCCGACGAACTAAAAGAGGACGCGGAACGTCGATCAACTGCCAACTCTGATAACGAGGGGCAATCCTCGACACATAGCGACAAGCGGGGGAAAAAGAAAGGCATGTTCGGGTTCAGGTGACCCCCGGAGAGTATACCGAAAGCCGTTTTTAGAGACACTCTTTTTTAGATCTTTATTGACCGGCGTTCACGCAAAGTATTCCACGATATTGCGGAAGATCGTCATGTTGAGCGATTCTTCAGGAATGCATTCCCCGGTCCGCCGCATCTGCTCCTTTAAAAGCGGCCAGTCATAGAGGTTTACAAACTCCATCGCCCGCTCGGGATGCGGCATCATGCCCAGCACCTTGCCGTCAGCCGACGTGATACCGGCGATATCCTCCACCGAACCGTTCGGGTTATAGGGGTACTCGCCGCCGGCCGGGGTCAGGTCCTCCCGGCAGTAGGAGAACGCGACCTGCTTGTTCTTTTTGATACGCTGGAGGGTCTCGGGGGAGCAGGAGAGGTTGCCTTCACCGTGGGAGACCGGGCACCAGAGTTTTACGATGCCATGCGTCCAGATATTCTCGGCGACCGGCCTGATCGTGACAAACCGGCATTCGAGCCGCCCGCCCCGGTTGGGCATGAGCGCGATATCCCGCGAATACGTTTTGTCAAACGCGGGCACGAGCCCGAGGTTTGCGAGGATCTGGAACCCATTACAGATCCCAAGCACCAGGTTATCCCCGTCAAGGAACTCGCACAGGTCGTCCCAGAGGTTATTCCGTACCCGGTTCGCATACGCATTACCGGCACCGGTATCGTCCCCGTAGGAAAATCCGCCGGGGAAGACCAGCAGCCGGTACGCGGACAATTTCTGCCGCCCGTCAATTAAGTCGTTGATGTGGACGATGTCGGAGTCCATCCCGGCCCGGAGGAGTGCCTCCCTTGTTTCCATCTCAGAATTGATCCCGTAGCCACTCATGATGAGGGCTTTTTCCGGGATCAGGCCATGCCTGGGTTTCCCGCCATCGGCCGGCTGAAGAACTGCCATATCAGAACCCCCCAAACGGCATCTTGTATGCCGCTTCCAGTTTTGAAATTTCCGGTTCGAGAAGAAGCGTCTGGCCCGTTATTCGCAGCCGGCTGCCGCCGGTTTTCCCGAGCAGCACTGCATCGGCGCCCATGATCCGCTCGAACTCACGCTTGTGGTCTGGTGCGACCGTCACGACGAACCGGCCGAGCGACTCCGAGAAGAGGAAATAGTCCGGCCGCATGACGGACGGGATCGTGAGATCCATCCCGAGCCGGCCCGAGACTGCCACTTTTGCGAGTGCCACGCCAAGGCCGCCGTGGCTGACCGGGAATGCCGATGCCACCAGTTCGTGCGAAATGGCGTTGTGGAGGTTCTGGTACCGCAGCTTTGCCGCTGCCGCGTCAAGCGCTGGCACCGTGTTCCCGGTAAACCCGAGATGGGCAAAATACTCCGAGCCGCCAAGTTCCTCCGCAGTGTTGCCGATCACGTACACGAGATCACCGGCAATCTTCGCATCGATCGAGACCGACTTTACCACATCCGCATGAACCCCGATGGATGAGATAAGGAGCGTCGGCGGCACGGAAATCTTCACCCGGTTATTCTCTGCATCGTACCCCGAGAAATCGTTGAACATACTGTCCTTCCCGGAGATAAACGGTGTCCCGAACGCTTTTGCATAATCGTAGCATCCCCGTGCAGTTTCCTTGAGCTGCCAGAGCCGCTCCGGTTCGTCAGAAGAACACCAGCAGAAGTTATCGAGAAGCGCGATCCCGTCAGGATTGATGCCGAGCGCCACAAGCCCCCGGATCGCCGTGTCGATGGCGGCCCCGGCCATGCGGTACGGGTCAATCTCCGCGTACGAGGGAAAGAGCGCCTGCGAGAGCCCGACGCCCTTTTTCGATCCAAGAACCACTTTTGTCAGCGTTGCCGGGGCCTGCACCCGGCCTTTCCCCTGTACCGGCCCGAGCACGTGGCCACCCTGCACGGTGTGGTCATACTGGATCGTCACAAATTCCGTGGAACAGATATTTTTGCGGGAGAGCATCGCACCAAAGAGTTCGTCCAGCCGTGCCGGGCAGGGCAGAGCCGGCTCGGGATTCTTCACCGTTACCGGTGTTGTCATGAGCGTCTTTTTGGGCAGGCCGTCATGGAGGAATGCAAGTTCGACATCCATCGCGACAATGCCCCCGCACTCGACCAGGCACCGGCCGGTGCCGGTGAACTCGCCGATGACCGTCGCTTCAACCTCCCGGCGCTTCATGAGGTCCATGAACGCGTCGACTTTCTCCGGCGGGACGGCTAGCGTCATACGCTCCTGGGACTCCGAGATCCAGATCTCCCAGGGCGCCATGCCGGGGTACTTGAGCGGGACCCTGTCGAGGTCTACCCGGCAGCCGTTACTCTCTTTTGCCATCTCGGCAACCGAGCAGGAGAGCCCCCGGCCCCGTTGTCCGTGATGCTCCGGTACAGCCCGAGGTCCCGGGCTTCCTTGACCAGGACATCGGAGAATTTCTTCTGCGTGATCGGGTCGCCAATCTGGACTGCCGTCACCGGGCTCGCGGGGTCAAGCGCCTCGGAGGAGAACGTGGCGCCGTGGATGCCGTCTTTACCCACCCGGCCGCCGACCATCACCACAAGATCGCCGGGCTCGGCTTTCTTCTCGGAGAGCCTGACGCCGTTTGTCTCTCTTGGCATCACGCCGACCGTCCCGGCAAAGACGAGCGGTTTTCCCGCGTACCGGTTGTCGAAGTAACAGAAACCCTGCGGCGTCGGGATACCCGAGCAGTTCCCGCCCACGCCGACGCCACGGACCACGCCGTCAAGGATCTGTCGCGGTGAAAGGACCGGGTTCTTCTTGTCTTTTCCCCGGAACAATCTGATATCCGCGGCCGGGTCGCCGACGCAGAAACCATAGACGTTCATGCAGGGCTTTGCACCAAGACCAAACCCAACCGTGTCCCGGTTTACGCCGACAATTCCTGTGAGAGCTCCGCCAAAGGGATCGAGCGCTGACGGGGAGTTGTGGGTCTCGACCTTGTGGGTTACGAGGTTTTCGTCATCAAAAATGATCGCGCCGGAATTATCCGTAAAGACCGTCACGCAGATATCGCGGTCGCCTTTTTCCTTTCGGATCTCGTTGGTCACGGCCTGGATGCAGGATTTGTACAGCCCTTTTGGCACGTCCTCGTCCAGTGCCGAGGCAAAGATCGTGTGCTTGCAGTGCTCGCTCCAGGTCTGGGCAAGCGATTCCACCTCCACATCGGTCGGCCACCGCCCGAGCTCGTCAAAATAGTTCCGTATCGCGTGGAGCTGGGCAAGATCGAGCGCAAGCGGCCCCCGTCGCCCACCGGTCTCCGGGTCCACGATCCCCTCTTTTCCCAGGAGTACGAGATCCTCATCCGGGATTTCAAGGTCCACAAGGCCGACACCCTGCATCTCGTGGAGCTGCACCCGGGGAACCACCCGGTCCATCCCCTTGTTCCCGTACTCCTGCCGGGTTTTGATGATGACCCGGTTTACGAGAGGATTTGCCAGATTATCGCCAAGCCGGGTTATTGTCTCAGGGGGGAGATGCCCGCGGACAAAATAGAGCTGCGATGAATAGACCGCATCGCCGCGAGAGAATTTCACCTTGAGATAATCCTCAACCGTCTGGCGGGCCGTGGTGCCCACGTTGTCGGTCACGCCCGGCAGAAACCCGACCTCGATCGCATAATCGAAAAATGCGCTTGTCGCTTCGTCCACCACAAATTCCTGCACTACCGGGTTTGACAGCCGGGCACCGATCTCATGGAGTTCATCGCGGGTAAAATCCCGGGAACCGGTTGCGATCGTGTACACGTCGGCCAGCTGCAGCTCGTCGACTGGAAAACCCAGTGTCCGGACTCGGTCCGTGCGGGTTTGAAGCCGTGGATCTTTTTTATAGTGAACTTCTATGCGGTGGACAAAAGAAGCCATGCGTAATTGTGTGCCCTTAAGGAGAAAATAGATATCGTCCTTACCTGAAAAAAAACAATTAAAAAATGGGGGAGATAATTTTTTTATAATTTTGCTCTTCTTTTTTGCCATCAGCAAAAGACGTGCAAAAATAGTGGAAGGAGATTTGAGGCGATTTCTTTGGGGGCAGTGCAGTTTTTGGGACTTGTTAATCCTAAATCGGGCGAAGAACCTTTAATAAAAATCCTTAAAACCCCGTACCAACGGATATGGTACCAATGAAATCCTTACAAATCCTTATCCTCATTCTTGCCGTCATCTGCCTCGCCACAGTCCCGGCCTCCGCAGATACACCGACTAATACCACTGCGTTCGAACGTACCGTCACCGATGATTACGGCACCACGATCACGATCCATGGCGAGCCCCAGCGGGTAGTCTCTCTCGCCCCGGCAAACACCGAGATCCTCTTTGCGCTCGGCCTTGGCGACCGGGTAGTCGGGGTGACCGATTACTGCAATTACCCGGCAGCAGCAACAACAAAACCAAAGATAGGGGGATACAGCACGGTGAGCGTCGAGAACGTGATCGCGCTAAAGCCCGACCTCGTTATCGCCTCGGACGGGAACGGTGCCGAGCTCATCGGCCATCTTAAAAAACTCAACCTGACCGTGATCGTCACCAACCCGCAGAATGTGAGCGGTATCCTCAACGACATCACGTTCGTGGGCAAAGCGACCGGCGCTGACGACAACGCAACGGCACTCGTGGATTCGCTCACCGCACGGATCCGGAGCACCGGGAAGAATGCCTCGGCATTAACGGTGCACCCGAAAGTCGCCCACATCATCTGGAACGATCCCATCTACGTGAGCGGGAGCGGGACGTTCCAGGACGAGCTCATCAGCATGGCCGGCGGCACGAACGCGTTTGCCGGCAAACAGGACTATGCGACGATCGGCACCGAGGATTTCATCGCGGCCAACCCGGATATCCTCATCGTGAACTCCGGCACCGGCATGGGAGGCAGCGAGGACTCTGTGGCGCAGTACTTCGAGAACGAGACCCGGTTTGCGAATGTCGGGGCCATCAAGAACCACCGGGTCTACGTGATCGATTCCGACACGATCGACCGGGCCGGGCCCCGGATCGTGGACGCGCTGGAGATCGTTGCCGGGGATATCCGGACCGCAGACACCGGTTCACCGGCAGCGACGCCTTCCCGGGCTGCCCCGGGTTTCGAGATGGTACCAGCCCTTGTTGCGCTGGCAGCCGGGATGGTTGTTGCCCTGCGGCGGATACGATAGTACCGGGGATATAATCTGCCGAAAAAGAGCAAAAGGTCATATCGGGCATACGCAAAATTAAATACACATACATACACAGAACTGCGTATGTCCACCAAAACCATCAGCATCACGGAAGAAGCCTACGAGCGGTTAAAGAGCCTCAAGAATGATGAGTCCACCAGTTTCTCCGAAGTTATTGTAAAATATTATCCGGTCCGTAGGAAATTGTCCGAGGTCCTTGAAGAACTGGGGGACTGCTCCAGTCTCGCAGATACCATCGGCAAGGTATCGCATGAGATGCGGAAAACGAAAATGCGAAACGTCAGGTTTTAACAATGCCGATCGCGGACACCTCGTTTATCGTTGACCTGATGAGAAAAGATCCCGGTGCGCTTGCATGTTACCGGGCATATGAAGAGGATGGCATTGTCCTTTTTACGACCGGCATAACAGCACTTGAGCTCTATAAGGGAGCGTTTGTCTCAAAAAACGACAGTAACCGAATCAAAGTACAAACGATCCTGGAATTATTTATCGTGCTCCCGGTGGACGAGTCAGTATACGAGGCATTCGGCAGGATTGCCGCAGGACTCTGCCTGTCAGGAAATCCGATCGGGGATTTTGATGAAGTGATCGCTGCGCTTGCACTCTGTAATGACAAAGAGATCATAACCCGGGATCGTCATTTTGAAAAGATCCCAAACCTTTCCGTGATATCGTACTGATGGTTTTTTACTGGTTCCCCAAAAAAGCACAACACTATTTTACTTAAATCAACCATAATTTAATCACATGCAGAAGGGGTATGCGGCCATCATTGTCCTTGCAGTGCTCGCCGTGGCAACAGTCGTCGTCTGCACCGGTTTTGGGCCGGCGGGGACGCCGTTTTTCGGCCTGTCCGGCAACGATGCCGGATCGCTTATCCTCTTTGACGTCCGGCTGCCCCGGGTCATCGCCGCGATGCTCGTGGGCGCCGGGCTTGCCGCGGCCGGCGTCGTGATGCAGGGCCTTTTCCGGAATTCCATGGCAGACCCGTACCTCCTTGGCACCTCATCGGGTGGGGCCCTCGGGGCCGCCCTTGCAATCGTCTGCCTTGGCGGGGCGTTCCATTCCCTCCTCGCCTTTGTCGGCTGCCTTGCCGCATCGTTTCTCGTCTACGGCATCGCGCAGAACAAGGGCCGCGTGCAGGTCGAGCAACTGCTGCTCACCGGTATCGCGGTCTCGATGTTTTTTGCCGCCATCCTCTCCGCCATCATGTATTCCTCGGGCCAGAACCTGCACCAGATCCTCTTCTGGCTCCTCGGCGGGTTCTGGAATGTTTCATGGGACGACGTGACGCTCGGCCTCATTATCATTCCGGCCGCACTCTGTCTTCTCCTCTTTTCCCGGGAGCTCAACATCTTCTCGCTCGGGGAAGACGATGCGACCCATCTTGGGGTCAATACCGAGCGCCTCAAGCTCATTCTCCTTGGCATCAGCTCGCTTATCACCGGCATCGCGGTCGCCATTGCCGGCTGCATCGGGTTTGTCGGCCTGATCACCCCGCATGTCGTGCGGCTCGTGGTCGGCCCGGACCACCGGGTGCTCCTCCCGGCTGCGATGCTCGCCGGAGGGATCCTCCTCGCGCTCTCCGACACCGTGGCCCGGACGATTGGTAACGAGATGCCGGTCGGTATTGTCACGGCATTTCTGGGCGCACCGTTCTTCATCTGGCTCCTGAAACGGAGGTATGCCGCATGATCGAACTTGCCGGCCTCGATGTGCACTACGGGGCAGCAAAAGTGCTCGACGCGATCACGCTTGAAGCAAAAAAAGGCGTCTTTGTCGGGATCATCGGCCCGAACGGTTCGGGAAAGACCACGCTCTTAAAGGCGATCAGCCGGGTGGTCGCGCCCACGGGCGGGATCATCCGGCTCGACGGCCTGCCGCTCGCGGATATCTCCAGCCGGGATCTTGCACGGTCGGTCGCAGTCGTCCCGCAGGAGACCACCGTCGGTTTTGATTTTACCGTCCGGGACGTGGTGCTGATGGGGAGATACCCCCACCTCGGCCGGTTTGCAAAAGAGACAAAATGGGATCTTGCCGCCTGCGACCGGGCCATGGAACTGACCGGCATCACGCACTTGTCCGACCGCTCGGTAAACGCGATCAGCGGCGGCGAACTCCAGCGGGTGATCATCGCCCGGGCGCTCGCCCAGGAGCCCCGCCACCTGCTCCTTGACGAGGCAACCTCTCACCTCGACATCAGCCACCAGGTCGAGGTCCTCACCACGATAAAAAAATTGTCCGGGGAGATCGCGGTTATCGGCGTCTTCCACGACCTCAACCTCGCTGCGTATTTCTGCGATGAGATCATTGTATTAAAAAACGGGAAGATCGAAGCGGCCGGTACCCCGGCCGAAGTGATCACGCCCGCGACCCTCCAGAAGGTGTTTGACATCGAAGCCTCGGTCAGCATCCACCCGGTAACCGGAAAACCGCTCGTCATCCTGCTCCCGCTCTCACGCGAGGTGGTGAAAAACGACTGCCGGGTCCATGTCATCTCCGGCGGGGGGACCGGCACGGAGATCATCCGGGCCCTGCACCGGTCCGGCTGCCGGGTGACGACCGGGGTCCTTGCGATGAACGACACAGACTACGCGGCGGCAACGGAACTGGGGATCGCCTGCATCACGGAACCGCCGTTCTCGCCCATCACGGAGAACTCGCAGGCGGCACTTGCCGCACAGATCGCAGCAGCCGATCTGGTCGTCCTGACATCAGCGCCGGTCGGGCCGGGAAACCTCGACAACCTCCGCGTCCTTGCGGAGGCAGAAAAAACACCGGTCCTCTTCCTCGCGGATGATGGCCGGGCTACGCTCCCGGATTACACCGGCGGAAAAGCCACCGCGTATCTTGACCGGATGACAGCCGCACACCGGCTTGAGGTTGTCACCGGAAACGATCTGATCGACCGGTGCACGCACTGGAGGGAAAAATAATGACTGCACGCTACGGCTGCTCGACCTTCTGCTGCATGGACCTGCCCCTTCCTGAGGCCCTCGCGCTCATCCGGGAAAAGACCGACCGGATCGAGATCGTCTCGGAGGGGTTCCACGATCTCTTCCGGTCCCACGAGGCCTGCCACGCGGTCGACGCCCAATACTCAGTGCATGCCCCGCTCTCGGACCTCAATCTTGCGAGCACGAACGACCGCATCCGCACCGCCGGCCTCGGTGTGATCGACGAGCTCGCGGGGATCTGCGACAGCATCCACGCGGAGACGCTCGTGGTGCACCCGGGCTATTTCCCGTGGGCGAACATGCAGGGCCTCTCCCGCGACGCGCTGCTCCTGTCGCTTGACGCCATCCCCGCCATCCAGCAGGAGCACGATGTCAGGATCGCGATCGAGAACATGGGCGCGTGGGAATGCCTCCACTTCCGGCAGCCGGACCTCCTCTCCGAACTGGAACGACACGACATCGGCTTTGTTCTCGATGTGGGCCACGCCCGGCTCAACAACAACCTTGAGGAGTTTGCCCGCCGCAGCCGGCCCTGCCACGTGCACCTCCACGACAACTGCGGGACAAACGACGACCATGCAGCGTGCGGGACCGGCACGATCGATTTTGCCGCACTCCTCCCGCTCCTGCCGGCATCCGCGTCCCGGGTTATCGAGTGCTCCCATATCGAAGCGTACGAGAAGAGCGTAGCGTACCTTTCCTCGCTTGAAAACCAAAGGGAACGGTCTCCCGGATAAGTCTGCAAACGACAGATTATACCCATAAAGAAGTAAACGAGATGATCATGCAGGCAGAGATCCCCCGGATCCTGATCGCGGGCACGCACAGCGGCTGCGGCAAGACGACGATCGCAAGCGGCCTGATGGCGGCACTCGTGGCCCCCAGGCAGCCGATCTCTCCCTCATATGACCTGCGGATCGTCTCCAAAAACCCTTCCCGTACAAGCCCGCTATAGTGCAAGTATAATTCCCGGTTAATAAGGTTATTTTGGAAAAATGCGTGTTTTAAAGAGAATTTTTGAATGGCATGAACAGCGCTTCCACGGGAAACCGATCACAAGGGATCACATGATTCCGGCCCTCCGTCAGAGAATCGATCCTCAGGTACCTGTATTCCCTGATCCTAGGAAAGACCCCCGGTGACTGTCGGAACACCTGTACCCTGCCCCTGTGGTTACTTGGATCGATCCGTGGTCTCCCACCAGATCTTCGCGTACTTTGAATTCCCGGCAACCACCACTCCGTCGTGTTCCTGTCGCACGAGCGGCGCCAGGTACGCGTCGAGCACCCGCTCCTGTTTCGGGGTCGTCACGCTGAACCGGTGCCGGAAGAATGCGGTCAGCTCGTTGCGGGAGGAAAACCGGTACTCTTTGTTGAGCCGCATCATCTCAACGTTCGCGTAGATCCCGGCCTCGTACAGCACCTCAAAGAGACAGTTGGTCTTCGGCCCGGAATAGTACGTGCTCCCGTGCAGCGGCTGCCAGAGATCGGCATACATCCGCTCCCAGAACGGCATGTCCACGAACCAGTACAGGCAGACCTGCCCACAGGAGACTGCATCCATCTTCAGGAGCGCCGCCCGGATATCTTCCATCGTTAAGGAGAGCGAGGCAATGACGAGATCGTACGGCCCCTCAAGATCCTGGACCGGTTCGATATCTTCCCAGCGTTTCCGGATACAGGAAATATTTATGATTCCCTGCACCCTGCACTGCTCCATGAGGACTGCAGCCATGCCGGCGCCGGGCTCGATCGCGGTCACGTCCTTTACGAGCGGGGCAAGCGGGATAGCGAGCGTCCCCGGCCCAGCACCGATATCGAGTACCCGCGTTTTTTTTGTGAGCCTGAGCCCCGCAACGGTCGCCTTTATCCTGTCATCAGATTCGTTCCCGACATTTGCCGCATACCGCTTCGCATTCTCCGGATCGTTCCAGTTATGAGACGAATCCTCGAAATGCTTTGAGGATTCCTGAAGGTGCTGCTGTTCCATCCAGATCTTGTTCCAGCCGGTGGATTTTTGGGAGGAGTCCGGTGCAGGATACATAGGGGTACTATCAATCATCCCCGGTAATGAGGTTTTTGCCCAGGCCTTGGCAGGAGCTGTATAAAAAAGAGGCTTCAGGCAGGGGACGTTTGCGAGGGGCTAAAAAAAAGTTTGTCTCACCCTTGTTCTCCTACGATTACGGATCACCGGTTGTTTCGTTTCAGGTAGAGTGCCCATCCCCCGACAAAGAGCGCAAGAACGATGATAACCGCCGCGACCGGGAGGACCGGGAACCCGGTCTTCTTCGTAACCGCCGAGTACTGCGGTACGGTCACGCTCTCTGTCGAGGTTATCACATTGCCATCCGCATCCTTGTACGACAACTGGAGGGGAACAGTCATGCTGCGGGCGGCAGAGAACGTGACTTCGAAACTGCCAAAGTCGTCGGGTTTGAGCGTCCCGATCACGTAGGTTCTGTACGGATCCTCCGGGATCGCAGGAGCAATGGAGGTGACCGAGACCGCATTTGCCGTGGTAAGACCGGCGTTTGTAACGTCCCCTTTGACATGAATAATTCCCGAGACCGAAGTTACTTCTATATTGCTTGTTAACGGGTTTGCCTTCTTTTTATCCGGGGAGAATATGATGGGAACCTGAATGTCGGCGTGGTGATGGTTATCCCCGTTGTTGTACGACACGGTCACATTGAGCACGGTCTCATAGTCAGGTGTCACGGAAAAATTTATCGGGATGCTGGCACCCGATCCGAGGTTTCCGACATAAAGGGAGGAGGGCAGGATCTCTACACCGGGTCCTCCTGTGATCTCAACAACCACATTTTTCACGTTGTTTTTCCGGGGATTTGCGATCTGGAGGGAGATCGCATCCTTCTTTGCCCGGGTAAACGAGTCCGGCTTTGAAAGGACCGCGACGGTAAGAGGGGTGTTATCCACCTCCACCACTCCCCGGTAGTACAGGTTGTCCGCGTCGCGAAGGTTGAGCGAGAATGTCGGGAAATAGTATCCTTCTGGAGCCTCGGAAATCACCGAGAACTGGTACGTGCGGGACTGGAACGGGCCGATGGTCGCCGAGGTATCGTAGGTACCGCTGGTGAACCGTAAGTCCCTGTCGCCAAACGCGGCATGGTTTACCCCGATACTCTGGTTGGTATTCCCGTTTGTCACAACCACGGTCACGGTCCCGATATCGCCGGTGAAAAAAACACCCGGGTCAAATGACATATTTGCGACATAGATATTGTTTGCCGCTACAATGGATTCCGGTGTGGCAACTGCACCCGATTCCCCTATTCCTGCCAGAAGCCAGAGGGCAAGAAGTACACAGAGGCTGACCTTTTGCATTTACAGGCCTGCCAGTTTGTAGAGCTGGTAGATAATGAGCAGGATTACCGGGATGCCAACACAGATTGCGGCATCTCTCATCGGGATGTTCCGTGCCTGCTTTATCCCGAAGATCCAGGTGTTGGCACTCCAGAGCAGAAACACCATGGAGATGACTGCAGAGATCTGCGTGAATTCTACCATTGCCGGATCGTTTATGAGCGCGGTCGTCGCATCCTGGATCAGCTGAGGGTTCTGGAGTGCAGTCGACGTGAGCGTGGGGATGGCAACTTTCGGGAGGTACTCAAATGCTGCAACGAGCGTTATGAGCGAGCCTGCCACCAGCGGGACATAGCCATACCCGACCACTTCAAGGCACCGGCTGAAACTTCCGGTTCCCTTAAAAATTTTTGAGATAAGGTAGAACACACCGGCCCAGACAACCCAGACGACAAAGGTCATGATAAACGCCGCAATGACCGTCCCGATCAGGATGATCGCGCCCATTCCCTGCATTGCAGAGTCCAGCATGCCGGCGGTGATTACACCCGTGAAGTACCCGGCAGCAGCCGCGATGATCGCGCTGGCAAGGACAATAAGTCCCGGTACCGTGAGCTGTTCTTTTTCACCCAGTGCCTGTTGGAAAAACCTGTTCGGATTGATGAGAAGATCCATCCATGAAATACCCATAAGATCACTCTCCCGTAATGGGATTTGTTGAGAATATATGGTGCAGTTCTTGCACGTAAAATGCGTGGATAATATATTTTCAGATGTACCTGTTGACCTGTTTGACGGATTGTGGAGTTTTCCGAAGTTTTAGCCCTGTGCGCAGGCTTTGTTTATCATCCGGCTCCGCAGGCACATTGTACAAAAATTTACATAATATGCTTAAAGTGTACCACAATGTATATATTTATACAAAGTGAATAACCGGGCATGCAGACTAAGATCCTCCTTGATGAGGAGCAGATACCCAAAAAGTGGTATAATATCCAGGCAGACCTGCCCTCTCCTCTCGATCCCCCGCTTCATCCCGCCACACACAAGCCGATCGGCCCGGATGACTTAAAAGCGATCTTCCCGATGGAACTTATCCGTCAGGAAGTGACAACAGACCGCCATGTGGATATCCCTGAAGAAGTGCGGGACGTGCTCCGGCTCTGGAGGCCAAGCCCCCTCTACCGCGCCCACCGGCTCGAGAAGTTCCTGAAAACCCCGGCGAAGATCTACTACAAGTGGGAGGGAGTGAGCCCGGCCGGGAGCCACAAGACAAACTCCTCCGTCCCTCAGGCATACTACAACATGAAGGCCGGGATGGAACGGCTCTCAACCGAGACCGGGGCCGGCCAGTGGGGTTCGGCCCTCGCCTTTGCCACGATGCTCTACGATCTTGAGTGCACAATCTACATGGTCCGGTCGAGTTACACGCAGAAACCATACCGGAAGTCGATGATGAAAGTCTGGGGCGCGGAGTGTATCCCGAGCCCGAGCACGAAGACAAAATCCGGACGGGCCGTGCTCGAAAAAGATCCCGAGACGCCGGGAAGCCTCGGCATCGCCATATCGGAAGCAGTCGAGGATGCCGCAAGCCACAGCAACACGAACTATGCGCTGGGCTCGGTCTTGAACCACGTCTGCCTCCACCAGACCGTGATCGGTCTCGAGTGTAAGGAGCAGCTCGCCATGGTCGACGATTACCCGGACGTGGTGATCGGGTGCGTGGGCGGCGGCACCAACTTTGCCGGCATCTCGTTCCCGTTCGCGGGTGACAAGCTCACGGGAAAGCACAAGGATACTGATATCATCGCAGTCGAACCGGCGTCCTGCCCGAGCCTCACCAAAGGCCTGTACACCTACGACCTTGCCGATGAAGCGGGCTACACCCCGCTCCTCAAGATGTTCACCCTTGGTCATGACTTTGTCCCGCCCTCCATGCACGCGGGAGGCCTGCGCTACCACGGGGACTCGCCGATCGTTTCGCGGCTCGTCCATGATGGCGTGATGCGGGCGGTCGCTTACCACCAGAGCGAGGTCTTCGAGGCGGCCCAGACCTTTGCCCGGACCGAAGGGATCATTGTCGCTCCCGAGACATCCCATGCGGTGAAGTCCGCGATTGACGAGGCGCTCGTATGCAAGAAGACCGGCGAGGAGAAAACGATCCTCTTCAACTGCTCCGGCCACGGCAACTTCGATATGACCGCTTACGATGCCTTCTACAGCGGCCAGCTCGTGGACTACGAGTACCCGGACGAACTCATCAGGCAGGCGATCGGCCGGATCCCGAAAATTTCATAATTTTATTTATGCTCCGCATCGGTTTTCTCATTAATCCTGTCGCCGGTATGGGCGGGTCCGTGGGGCTTAAAGGCACGGACGGGAAGGCGGACGAGGCCCGGGAGCGCGGGGCAGTTCCCCGTGCTGCGGAAAGGGCGGCGATCACTCTCCGGATCCTTTCAACCGTTCCGGACCTTTTTTTTGTAACCTGCTCCGGTGAGATGGGGGAGGATGCCCTGCGCAGGTGCGGGATATCCTCGTACCGGGTTGCGTACGCGTGCCCGGGGATCAGCACCGCCGGCGATACAAAAAAAGCCGTCTCGGCATTCCTGGTGGAAAACGTTGACCTGATCCTCTTCTGCGGTGGCGACGGTACGGCACGGAATGTTTTTGAGGTTGCACAGCGGACCGTTCCGGTTCTTGGAATCCCTGCGGGTGTGAAGATGTACTCCGCGGTATTCGCGCTTGACCCGGCGGCTGCGGCGGCCCTTGTCTCTCAACCTTACAGCCTCCAGGATGCGGAGGTGATGGACGTGAATGAAGAAGCGTACCGGGCCGGGGCACTGGAGACCTCCCTGTACGGTGTTGCCCGTATTCCTGCCCGGGCCCATATGACGCAGTCTGCAAAGCAGGTGTTCGAGGAACCGGACGAGGAGCGGGCGAAGGCGGAGATCGCACGGTTCCTGGAGGAAGTGATGATCCCGGATTCCCTCTATATTATCGGGGCCGGGACGACAACAGTGGCGATCGCCCGGCGGCTCGGGGTCCAAAAAACTTTACTCGGGGTGGACGCGATCTGCAACGGCCACCTGGTTGCATCGGACGCCGATGAAAAAACGCTCCTTGCTCTGGCCGAAACCTATCCCGAAACGAGAATTATTGTCAGCCCCATCGGCGCCCAGGGTTTTATTCTCGGCCGGGGGAACCAGCAGATCAGCGCACCGGTGGTCAGGAAAGCCGGGCTGCGGAACCTGATCGTTGTTGCAACGCCTCACAAACTGCGGGAGACACCCCTTTTGTATGTAGATTCCGGAGACCCGGCACTCGACCGGGAATTCGGGGACTCAATCCAGGTGATCTCCGGTTACCGGATTGCCCAGCGGAAGAAAATTTTCCAGTCGTTGTAACGTGCAGGGTACCGATCATGCGGTCCCGGATCCTTGAGTGATAAAAAAAGAAGGATGTGACAGGCATTACCCGAGGGGCGCGATGGTCTTTTTATACATCTCGTTCAAGACCTGAGCGAGACCTGCGTAGATCGCCAAGAATCCGCAGAGGATCCCCTCGTATCCTGCGATCACCGTGATCGTCCCGTTGCCGGTCACATCCCCGAGGGCGAGCAGGAAGAACAGGATCGTAAGCGTCCCAAACACCAGCTGGAGCGCCCGGTTCGCTTTCAGGGTTCCGATGAACATGACGAGCGTGAAGATCCCCCACATGGCAAGGTACGCGGCCATCGCGGTTTTGTCCGGTACATCTGCAAGGCCCATTTTCGGGAGCACCAGAAGGGCAACCAGTGTCAGCCAGAACAACCCGTAGGAGGTAAACGCGGTCGCCCCGAACGTGTTGTTCTTCTTCCACTCCTCGATGCCAGCAATGATCTGCGCGAGGCCCCCGTAGAAGATCCCCATGGCGAGGATCATGGAACCCAGTGCAAAGAATCCCGCATTGTGCAGGTTTAAGAGCACGGTCGTCATACCGAACCCGACAAGGCCGAGGGGCGCCGGGTTTGCCGTTATGTCCAGATTTTTGACGGTAGTCACCTGTTGTGGCGTTTCATTCTGCATGGTATACTCTCTGGTTTGTGGTTTTTCTCACCATTTTTCATTCATCTGTCGTTACCGGTATTCTGCACCCTTTATTCATCGAGTGTCGAGACATCTCCGAGGTCCAGACCCAGTTCTTTTGCCTTCAAGACCCGGCGCATGATCTTGCCGCTGCGGGTCTTCGGGAGCTTGTCGACAAACTCAATCTCGTGCGGGACTGCGATGGGCCCGATTGTCATGCGGACGTGATACATGAGGTCCTGTGTCAGTTTCTGGCTTGGCGAGTTGCCGACACGAAGGATGACGAAGGCCTTGATGGAATTCCCCCTGATGGCGTCGGGTTTCCCGATCACCGCAGATTCTGCCACCGCATGGTGGGAGACAAGGGCACTCTCCACTTCTGCTGTCCCGATGTTGTGGCCGGAGACGATGATGATGTCATCGGCCCGGCCGATCACCATGATGTACCCGTCCGTTCCCTTGACCGCAAGGTCACCGGCGGCATAGCACCCTTCAATCGTCTCCCAGTATTTCCGGTACCGCTCGTCGTTCTTGTACACCGTACGCAGCATCGATGGCCACGGCTTTTTGATCACAAGGAATCCACCGGTGCCCGGAATTACCGGCTTCCCGTCCTTGTCCACGACATCCACTTCGACGCCGGGGATTGCCTTGCCCACGAAACCGGGACGCATCGGTTCGCCGGCCATCGTGGTGATGATCTGCATACCGGTCTCGGTCTGCCACCAGGTATCCACGATCGGGCACCTGCTCTTCCCGATCACCCGGTAGTACCATTCGAATGCCTCCGGGTTGAGCGGCTCGCCGACAGACCCGATGATACGCAGAGAGCTGAGGTTGTACCGGTCCGGCCACGCCTCCCCGACTTTCATGAAGGTCCGGATCGCAGTCGGTGCCGTGTAGAACACCGAGATCTGCTGCTCCTCGATCAGCTTCCACCAGCTGCCGGCGTCCGGGTAGTCCGGGGTAATCTCCGTGATAAACACCGTTGCCCCGACCGCGAGCGGGCCGTACACGATATAACTGTGGCCGGTGATCCAGCCGGGGTCTGCCGTGCACCAGTAGATGTCCCGCTCCTTGAGGTCAAAGACCATCTTCGTGGTATAGTACGTACCGACCATGTAACCGCCGCAGGTATGGACGACACCCTTGGGTGTGCCGGTTGATCCGCTCGTATAGAGAATGAACAGCGGATCTTCTGCGTCCATCACTTCGGCAGGACAGTATGCCGGTACGCCCTCCATGATCCCGTAGAAATCATGCTCCCTTCCCGGGCGGAGTTCAACCGGGGGCTCCCTGCGCCTCCGGTACATTACGATGTGTTCCACGGAGGGTGCATTGTCGATGGCCTCTTTTACGATAGTGATCAGGGGAATTGCCTTGCCGCGCCGGATCGAGATATCTGCGGTGATCACCACTTTTGCCTCCGCATCCTTGATCCGCATGTTCAGCGCGGTGGTCCCGAATCCGGCAAAGACGACGGAATGGACGGCCCCGATCCGGGCACAGGCGAGCATCGCGATGAGCTGCTCAGGCACCATGGGCATGTAGATACAGACCCGGTCGCCTTTTTTCACGCCGAGATTTTTAAGGCCGTTTGCAAATTTCATGACCTCGCCCAGCAGGCGCTGGTACGAATATACCCGCTCCTTTCCCTCCTCTCCCCGCCAAATCAGGGCCACTTTGTTCCGGCGGTCGCCGGTCACATGGCGGTCAAGGCAGTTGGCGGTAATGTTAAGCTGAGCGTTCAGGAACCACCTGGCATAGGGATACTTCCATTCGCAGATCTGATCCCATGGCCGGATCCATTCGAGATCTTTTGCCACCTCCCCCCAGAACGCATCGGGATCGGACAGGAACCTCTCGTAGGTTCTCTGGTAGTCTCCTATCCATGAGGCACGCTTGTACTCCGCATCCGGCGTATAGTACTTCGCGTTCTCCACCAGTTTGACATCAAAGTCTTCGTTCATCTCTCCCCAAATTTTACACTATTAATCATGTTAAATTGTTATATAAATTTTAGTGATCCGGGGATATACCCGGACAGTGAATTTATCTGTATATATAAAAATCTCTCTCCTGTCACCCGATACTGCAGAAATAAATTAAATCCCGCAATTTACGGGCAAATTTGTCAAAATATGAAAATACAAGAATCATTATCTATCGGAGTCTTTCAATATTGTATTAATGCTGGTCAGAATGAAGGGATGCATGCTCGGTGCGGCTGTGGGTGATGCCCTTGGCATGCCAAACGAGAGCACGATGCCCGGTCTTTCCAAGATGAAATACGGGTACCGCAGGGCATACAAGGGGCACCCCAATAACCGTCTTGCCGCCGGCCAGTACACGGACGATACCCAGACCATGATCCTCGTGGCAACGCTGCTTGCTGACGGGAAGTACACGGACGAACGGTACGGGCTTGCCTTAAAGGAACTTTACGCGAGAGAAGTACTCCGGTTCCCGGATGGCTCGGTATCTGCCGCCTGCGATCATATGTTTTCCGAAAAAATTCTTGCGTGCGGCGTGAAGTCCACGACTGCCGGGTGCCTGCCCCCCGCCCTCCCGTTTGCCCTAGCCTACCCCGATATCCATGAAGGTACCGAGCGGGCGGTCCGGGCCTGCTCGGTGACCCATACCCACCCGGCAGCCCACGCCGCGGTCTCCACGTTTATCACGCTGTTGTATTACGCGATCCATGAGAGCCCCGACCCGGTAGACAAAGCCCTGCAGCAGGCGCAGAATGAGGATGATGTTCTGGGCAGCAAGATCCATAACGCCCTCAAACTGGAAGCGGAGGGGACGGAAACCGATACCGCAGTCCTCAGGATCGGCAACGATGTCTCGCTGTACCAGACGCTTCCCATCGCATTTTTCTTAATCAAAAGGTACGAGCGCCCTGCCGACCTCCTGACCGTAGCTGCCCATGTTGGCGGGAACACCGATACGATCGGTTTTCTCTGCGGGGCATACCTCGGGGCGAGCAAGGGCCGCGATGCCATCCCGGCCGACCTGCTGGAGAGTCTGGAAGACCGGCAGCGGATCGAGATCCTCGCCCAGCGGATCTTCGATATTTACACCCGGAAACTCGAAACCTGATCCCCTGCGGGGCACCCGGAAATCCGGGTTAAAACGCTTAATTTTGCTCTCTTTTTGCTTATAACCGGAATCTTTGCATCTCCTCCCCGCAAAGGGTTAAGTTTTCAAAAAAAAATACACTCCTGTATGAAAGTTGCGATTGTCGGGGCTTCCGGGTATGCCGGTGGCGAGCTGGTCCGCCTCCTGGTCCACCATTCTTCTGCGGAGGTTGTCTGCGCCACCTCCCGCAAACTGGCAGGGACACCTCTCGATCAGATCCATCCCCATCTCAAAGGATTCACGAATCTCAAATTTGAGAACCTGGCACCGGATGCCATCGATGCAGATGTGGCATTCCTCGCGGTTCCGCATACCGCGGCCATGTCCATCGCAGGAAAACTCCTCTCGCGGGGCATCAGGGTTGTCGACCTGAGTGCCGACTACCGCCTTCCAAAAGAGACGTTTGAGAAGGTGTACGGCGTCCCGCACACGGATTATTTCCCCGCCCCGTACGGCATCCCCGAGCTGCACCGGAAGGACTGTGTCAACGCAAAGTTTGTCTCAAATCCCGGGTGTTTCCCCACCGGGGCGACCCTTGCCGCGGCCCCCCTCGCAAAGTATGCCCATACCGTGATCTTCGATTCAAAGACCGGAGTAAGCGGGGCCGGGGACAACCCGTCTGCGACAACGCATTATCCCAATGTCGGGGACAATATCAGCCCGTACAAGTGGACCAGCCACCGCCATCTCGCGGAGATGAAACAGGAACTCTCAAAACTCGGGTCAAAGGCGAAGGTCTACTTCACCCCTCACCTCGTCCCGGTGAACCGGGGGATCCTCACCACCGCCCATATCCTGCTCGATGAACCCATGGAGACAAAAGAGGTCGAGAAGCTGTACCAGGACTTCTACAAGGACGAATTTTTCGTCCGGTATCAGAAGCCGATGCTCTCTGCCGTCCGGGGGAGCAACTTCTGCGACCTGATGGTCGAGAGCGAAGGCCTGCGGGTCGTTGTGGCTTCAGCGATTGACAATCTGGTGAAAGGTGCAAGCGGCCAGGCAATCCAGAATATGAATATCATGTGCGGCTTTAAGGAAACCGACGGCCTTGTGGCTGCCGGGATGCTGCCGTAAGGAGGAATACCATGGAATATAAGAGCATCTGTGCGGTCAGGGGAGTTACCGCGAACGGGATAAAGGAAGGAAAGTTCGGGCTCGCCCTGATCCGGGCAAGCGGGACCGCTGCCGGTGTCTTCACCGAGAACCTTGCGCGGGCCGCTCCCATCGAGCTGATGCGCAAACAGATTAAGGCCGGAAAACTCGAGGCCGTCATCGCGAACAGCGGCTGCGCGAATGCGTACACCGGGAAACGGGGGTACAATGACGCGGTGGAGATGACCGAGTACGCCGGGTCAGCGCTCGGCCTTGAGGCAAACACCATCGGCGTTGCAAGCACCGGGGTCATCGGCCGGTACCTCGATCTCCCGCTCATCCGGCGCCAGTGTGCCGGGGTCGCGCTCAATCTCAAAGCAACGCCCGAAGCGGAGGATCTTGCCGAAAAGGCGATCATGACGACCGATACAAAGCCCAAGCATGCGCTGGTACAGCGGGAAGGCTTCACCATCGGGGCGATTGCGAAGGGAAGCGGCATGATTGCGCCCAACATGGGCACCATGCTCTCGTTCATCTACACTGATGCCGAGATCGAGGCAAAACCGCTCAAGGCTGCGCTCAAACTCGCTGCACAGCGGACGTTCAACAGGGTCGTTGTCGATGGCGATACAAGCACGAACGACATTGCGCTCTGCACGGCAACCGGGGAAGCGGGAAAGGCAAACGAGAAAGAGTTCTCGGTCGCGCTTGAAGAGTGCTGCCGCATCCTTGCCCGGCAGATCGCAGCCGATGGCGAAGGGGCAACAAAGCTCCTCGAAGTCACCGTAAAGGGCGCTCCCAAAGAGTCCGCAGCCGCAAAAGTTGCAAAGGTCATTATCGAATCCCCGCTCGTGAAGACCGCGGTCTATGGCGAAGATCCCAACTGGGGGCGTGTCGTGGCGGCAGCAGGCCGGGCCGGCGTGAAATTTGACCCGAACGCGGTCTCGCTCTGGATCAGCGACGGGAAGAACAAGTACCCGCTCGTGAAATCCGGCGAGATCATCGCCGATCTCGCGAAGGCAAAAGCCGCGATGCACGGGAAAGAGGTCATCTTTATTCTTGACCTTGGAGCGGGAAAGGAAGAAGCCACCGCGTGGGGCTGCGACCTCACCGAGAAGTACGTTGAGATCAACGGGAGGTACACGACATGATGAAGCGCGAGGACGTCCTCATGGAGGCCCTCCCCTATATCCAGCAGTTCCACGGCAAGACGATCGTCATCAAACTGGGCGGCCACGCGATGGTCGACCCGGTTGTCCTTGAAAATGCGATCCGGGACGCGGTGCTGCTCCACTACGTCGGGATCCGTGTCGTGCTCGTCCATGGAGGCGGGCCGGAGATCACCGAGAAGATGAAGGCGCTCGGGAAAGAGTCGGTCTTTGTCGGCGGGCTCCGGGTCACCGATCAGGAGACGCTGGAGATCGCCCAGATGGTGCTCGTCGGAAAGATCAACAAGGGCATCATCTCCCTGATTGCCAAATGCGGCGCAAAGGGTGTCGGGCTCTCGGGAAGCGATGGCAACATCATCATCGCAAAGAAGCTGGATCTCCAGAAGGTCAATGTAAAGGGTGTGGAACAGGAAGTGGACCTCGGGCATGTCGGGGAGATCGAATGGATCGATCCGTCGCTCCTCAACACCCTCCTCGATCAGGGGTACATCCCGGTGATTTCACCCATTGCCATCGACCGGTTCGGGGGCAGCCTCAACATCAACGCAGACACCGCTGCCGGGGATATTGCCGTGGCGCTCAAGGCCTACAAGCTGATCAACATGACCGATGTCGATGGTGTCATGGACGCGAAACGAACCCATGTCTTCCGCAGGCTCACGATCAATGAAGCCCGCGATCTTCTCACTTCAGGTGCGATTGGCGAGGGCATGATTCCGAAAGTGACCTCGGTCATAAAAGCGGTCGAGAACGGGGTCAAGTACTCCCACATCATCAACGGGAACGTCGAGCACAACCTGATCCTCGAGCTCTTCACCCACGATGGCGTAGGGACGATGATCTCCCTCCAGTAGGTTTTTTTGCCGGACGGGTCAACACTCCACTAGAGACAAATCCCGCAATCACAAAGGATACAGGTGTCACCGGATGGACAGGATCATCAAGATTTTTATTGCCGTGTTTGCCATAATCGCCGCTGCCACGGTTGCCGTTATTCTCGTAACCTCTTCGGGTACCGCGACGACCACCCCGACCACTGCCGTTGCCGTAGATATCGGTGATGGCAGCACCGTGTTTTTCTTCTATGGCGAGGAGTGCCCGCACTGCAAGAAAATCGAACCCTTCATCGATAACCTCTCGAAGAAATATCCCGATGTCGAGATCCAGAAACTTGAGATCTGGCATAACCAGACCAACCAGCAGATCTATACCTCGGTAAATGCGGCGGCCGGCATCACATCTCCCTCCGGTGTCCCCGAGATCGTTGTCGGGAAAGTAGTTCTTGTCGGGGAAGTCGAGATCCCCCAGAAACTCGAAGCCTACGTGCAGGCCATTGAAAAAAAAAAGGTGAATCCGGCACCATAAGCATAACGCCGGTCCCCTCTTCTTTTAACACTCCCCTCACCGCATACTTTTTCTATGGCGACGGGTGCAGCCATTGCGATGCCGTAAAGCCCTTTGTCGAGGAGACCTCCTCAAAGTACCCGTCGCTTGATCTCGCGCAGCTGGAGGTCTACCATAACACAACGAGCCAGGCCCGGTTCTTTGCCATGGACAAGGCCCTTGGCATTGACTCGCCCGGGGTGCCCACGATAATTATCGGGAACGTGGCACTTGTGGGCGAAGACCAGATCCGGGACCGGCTGGACGCGGCAATCCGGCAGGAACTTGCCTCCCCCACCCGGAATGCAACGGCAAATGGCACAGTAACGGCGAACTGCCCCGGGACGGTCTCGTCCCTGACCGTGCCCCTTGTGATCGTGTGCGCCGGGATCGCGAGCATCAATCCCTGCGGCCTTGCTGTTCTGATCATCCTGCTCCTCTCGATCATCGCGCTCCAGACCCGCCGGCAGGTCCTGATGGTCGGGATCACCTTTATCGCCGCGGTCTTTTTGTTTTATTTCATCGCGGGCCTCGGCTTCCTCTCCTTTATCAACAACTCGGCAACGGGGATCTCGTCCCTTATTGCAACAGCAGCGGCGGCAATAGCGATCGTGCTGGGCCTGGTAAATATCGTCGACGCTGCGGTACGAAAGGAGGGGTTCCTCCTTGCCATCCCGGTGTCAAAGAAGCCGGTGCTTGAGCGGTACATCAGGACCGCGACACTTCCTGCAGCGTTTGTCCTTGGCGTCCTTGTCGGGATCTTCGAACTGCCTTGCGCCGGCGGGCTGTATCTCACGATCCTCGGCCTTGTGAGCAGCACCACGACTCTTGCAGAGGGCATTCCCTACCTGCTCCTGTTCAACCTTATCTTTATCCTGCCGCTGATCGTGGTCCTGCTGGTGGTCGTCTTCGGGCTACCCCCGGAGCGGGTCAATACCTGGCGGCTCGAGAACCGGCGGATGCTCAGGTTTGCCATTGGCCTTGCGATGGTGGCTGTGGGCCTTGTGATCCTGCTGGTCCCCTCGTTCCACTAGCGGGTGCACAAAAGGAGTACTGGTGCACCGGATGGATTTCCCGTTCAGGTGCAACAGATCCTATTAAGCATCCCGGGGTGGATGACTTCTTTATTAATCCCGATAGGGGGACAGGGCGTCCATGAAAAACGTGATCTATTATTTTACCGGCACCGGCAATTCGCTTGCCATTGCACAGAAGATCGCTGCTGCACTGGAGGACTGCGAAGTAATTCCGGTAGCATCGCTGAAAGATTCCCAAACGATTGCCCCGGTTGCAGACCGGATGGGATTTGTCTGCCCGGTATACTTTCTGGGCCTGCCCCTGATGGTGGCAGAGTTTGCCGGCCGGCTCGATCGTTCCCGCGCCGGTTATACCTTTGGGGTTGTCACCTTTGGCGGGAGCGGGAGCGAGCCGACGCTCCGGCAGCTGGACACCCTTATCAGGAAACAGAACAAGCGTGGCCTCGACGCCGGCTATTTGGTGAAGATGCCCGGGAACTATATCCTCATGTACGATCCCCCGTCCGGGAAAAAACAGGAGGAGATCTTTGCAGCGGCCGACAACCTGCTGGGAGAGATAATCCCGGCCATCGGACGGTGCGAACACCATAAACTCCCCTGGTCGCTCATCGGTGCGCTCATCCATGCGGCAGCCTACCCGTGGTTTGTCTCCCATGCCCACAGGAAGGCACGGGAATTTACGGTTACTGACGCCTGCACGTCCTGCGGGACCTGTGCAGAGATCTGCCCGGCGAAAAATATCGACATCGTGGAGGGTCGGCCGGTCTGGAAGGACCGGTGCGAACTCTGTTTAGGGTGCATCCATCTCTGCCCGGCACAGGCAATACAGGCAGGTAAAAACACGACCGGGCGGCCGCGGTACCGGAACCCGGAGATCACCATTGCCGATATGAAAGCAAAAAATCAGGGCAATCCTTAAGGCCGCCATCGGTGTGCCCGGACGCTGATGCGACAACCGGGGCGTGGGCATCTGAAATCCCTGGCGGGTGGGATCCGGATCCCGCCTGCATCCGCGAGCGTGTGTTTTCACAAAAAAACATCAGTAACTGCAAAAAAAGAATGAAAATTATCGGACTATTCTTTTTGGCGGGACGGATTTACCCATTGTCGCACGCTGTTCTTTCTCGTTCATCGAGATCAACGTCTCAAAGATGGTTTTTACCGGGACAGGATCGATATGATTTGCCTTTGCGAGTTTCATCACGTACTCCAGCACATCCGTTTTCCGCTGGTTGTCGTGGACCGGTATCCCTTCTGTCTGCTTGACTGCTGCGACTTTTTTGGCCAGGTTCTGCCGTTGTGCGATGAGGTGGATGATCTCCTCGTCGATCTGGGTAATCTGCGCACGGACCTCTTCAATCGTCATACAAAAGTACAATTGCCGGAAAAAGGGATAAACGTGATGACAGCGCCGCGTGGTGTCGGACACGAAAACAGATATGACTCAACACACCCTATCTGATCCGGTGGTCTCATGCTCGAACGAATTACCCGGCGCGAGGAAGCTGACCTCTTTGTCGCGTGGATTGCTATATCCATCTCATTTGCGATTATCTTTATCTCGCCCGGCGGGTTTCTGAACTTTAATTCCGGCCGTGTCAGTGCCTTTACCGCTCTTGTCTACTTTGGGATGTCGCTTATCGTGGTCTTTTTCGGATTCATCCTCCACGAAATGGCGCACAAGTTTACCGCGATAAAATACGGGTACTGGGCCGAGTTCCGGAAAGACAATATGATGCTCCTTGTCGCAGTTGCCCTGGCCTCCCTTGTGGGTGTCGTGTTTGCAGCCCCGGGTGCGACGATGATCTACAACATGCGGGCCGATGGCAGGCAGATCAGCCGGGAGGAGACGGGGAAGATCTCGGCTGCCGGACCGATCACGAACCTGATCCTCTGTATCCCGTTTGCCGGGCTGCTCCTCTACGGGGGTATATCCTCGGGTTTTGGAGCAAACATCTTCACCCTTGTCGGGATCATTGGGCTTCAGGTCAACGCGATGCTTGCGGCGTTCAACATGTTGCCGGTCAGTGTGCTTGACGGCAGGAAAGTGCTCGCGTGGAACCCGGCGATCTTTGTGATCCTGATCGTCGCCGCGTTTGGTGTCCTTGTGGGATCGTTCTATCTCGTAACGATCTAACTTTTTTATGAAAAAAATACCTCTTACTATCAATTAATTAAAAATTGTGCTTTGTAGAACTCCCGCGAGGGGAGCATAAAAAACGCTCTTTGAGGCTCCACCCCCGCCTCTGTGGCATCCCCCATTTACGATAGTGCTGTATTACCTGTAGGCAATACTTGTGAGATTTTTCTGACAGGTAATACCGAGTGCATCGCACTGCGACCCGTTCCCCCACTGTGACTGCCTGAACGCTAGCGGTGAAGACCATATCATTTGGCAGCTTCGGGAACCTACTGGATGAGGAAATCATACGAGATTCCACAAAGAGATTTAAAAAAAACGAATTGGTTAAAGAAAAAGATCTCATAAATCAATAAAAAATCTTAATAATTTACTTGGGGTGAATTATGTCTAGAGAAAAAATAATATATTAAAGGTTTAACAAGAGAGTTATACTTTAGAGGAATGATTTTGCGATTTCTTGAAAAAATGATTAAGAAAATTGAGGGGTTACTCGCCGAATCGGAGTTAAATTTTTTCTGGGGATTTTGTCTTTCAATGACATTCTACATTTTTCTTTGTATCATGTTAATAATTCAAAATTCTAGCAAAGATAGCCTTCAGTTAGTCCTTATGTCAATTCCGAGTTTCTTACTAGTTGTTGTCACACTGGCTTACGTATTATTGACTCAAAAGTTGGTCAAAACAAATCAAGCTCTCTTTGATGCGCAATCATCACCCTGCGTTATTGCATATTCATCACTCATTCCTGATGGCAATACCGGTTTTATTTATTTAAATATTGAAAATGTTGGGCCCGGAGTTGCTCGAAATATTGTTTTTAAAATTATTCCGTCTGATTTACGTATATTAGATGGAGATTTTAATTCACATTCGTTAATTAAAACCGGAATTTCAATATTGGGGCCCCAACAAAGACAACGAATGAAATTGTGTGGTGCCGATCTCGATGGCAATTGTGAACGGTTCTTTTTCCCTGAGAATATCCCAAAATTTCAAATAATAATTAATTATGAAAATTCTCTCGGAAAAAAAATAGGACCGGAAATTTTTATTATTGATAAGGAAATGTACAAAAATCAATAATTATCATATATTTTCAGAATTGGAGGGTATTTATGACAAGAATTCTTGAATTGGAAGACCGACTAGATGCGTTAGAGAAGTATGTTAAGAGACTTGATGAATGTGAAACAAAAATTAAGACATTAGAAGGAAAGATCGCAAAATTGGAAGCTGAAATTAAACGATTGAACAAAAAAACTAATCCTAACCAGATAAATCAAGATTTAGGGCATCAATTCCTATTACGAGGAGGACATTAAGGATTAAATTTAATTATTGATCCCATTACTTTGAGTTTCTTTAAAAAAGTTATGCCATTCACGGCCCCGGGTTTTTCAGTTTTTCCATATCCCGCACGACCTTCACGCCCTTTTCGTATGCCTCTTTTAACGCGGTTGGATGGTTTTTGATCCCGTTGTACATATCCATGTTGTTCGCAACAATATTTTCAGAATAGTCAAACCCCGTACCGTGGAAGAGGGCCGTGATCGCCGGAAAAGCGCTGTCGAACACGTGTGCCTGGTTCTGCCCGGCGGTCGAAATGAAGACACCCTTATGTTGTTTGATGTGGTCTTCGGAGAATTCCAGTGTTTTGAGGATAAATTTTCGTGCCCAGAGATACTGCGCCCGGTCGATAAACCCTTTGAGCTGGGCGGTGATTCCCATACTGTAGATGGGGGAGGCGACCGCGACGCAGTCGGCGGCAAGGATCCGGTCAAAGAGGCCCGGGGCATCGTCGTTTACGATACATTTGCCGGTCTTGTGACAGGCATTGCAACCCCGACAGGGGGAGTAATTGAGATCGTTGAGCACCACTTTCTCCACGATTGCCCCCGCTGCCCGGGCCCCGTCAAGGAAACTGTCAAGAAGCGTCTCGGTGTTCCCGTGCCGGCGCGGGCTGCCGGATATCCCAAGGACCGTGACGGTCATTTTCCGGCTCCTGCACCCAGCCGGACTTTGAGTTCGGTAATAACCGCTTTCCCGAGAGCCTCCGCATCTTTTCGGGCTGTGGGGTGACGTTCGATCGCTCCTTTTTCATCCACGCCGTTTACCATCAGGTAGCGGATGTCTGCGTCCTTTATGTCGATCACGTGGTAAAAGCACTTGACCGAGGGCACCGCCGCGTCAAAGACATGCGGCCATGTCTGCCCGGCCGTCGCGAGGAAGACACCCATGCGTTTCCCGATCCGCTCCGGGGGAACAACCGGAAGTTTGAGCACATATTTCCGGGACCGGAAGACCTGCGCCCGGTCCACGAGCATCTTTACCTGCGAGGCAAGGCCCATGCAGAAGATAGGGGAGGAGAGGACAATGCAGTCCGCTTCGATAATCTTGTCGTGGTACGTGTCCATCCCGTCGCGCTGGATGCACTTGTTGAGTTTCTCGCACGCGTTGCACCCCCGGCAAGGGTTAATGTTTGCCTCGGTGAGCGGGACCTTCTCAACAGTCACGCCCGGTTCTTCTGCCATGGATGCGAGCGTCCAGTCAAGCAGGGTCTCCGAATTGCCGTGCCGGCGCGGGCTTCCGGCAAACGCGAGGACTTTTACGGGCATAGATGATGCTTGGCGATGGTGGCACAAAAATCATTGGATGCGGTACCGCGGGTACGGTTTCCTCCCTTTTCGTGTGCATCAGCGATCAAGCCGCAAAAACCGTAGTGAGATGTACATCTGATTATCAGATGTAAACTTGATTATCACATGTACATGTGACAAAATTCTCACAGTTCACGACGGGAAGCCGGGCCGGAGGGGGGTGGGGGTACCCCTCCGAAAAAAAAGAAGGGGCCGGTCATTTTTCATGAAAGGGGCGAGGGACCCCCCGGGGGGTCACCTCACATGAGGGTGCGACCCCTTACCGGTTATTTTTGTTTTCCGGAAATCCCGCAGCAGATGTACGGTAATGGTGCATCAACAAAAATCTTAAAAAAAATCAAAAACGGGAGTCCGGAACGGTACTTCCGGCCCGGTCATACGCTCTTAAAACAGAGATACCAGTCCTTGCACTCGTACCCTTCGCTCAAACGCTTCTCCATCTCGGCTGCGGTCTTTGGCGGCGCCACGACCACCTTGTCACCCGGCTGCCAGTTCGCAGGCGTCGAAACCTTGTACTTGTCGGTCGTCTGGAGCGCTTTAACAAGCCGGATTATCTCTGGCATGAACCGGCCATTCTGCAGCGGATAGTAGATCATCGCCCGCATGATGCCCTTGTCATCGATGAAGAACACGCACCTTACGGCGGCCGTCGAGCTCTGCGCCGGGTGGATCATGCCGTACTTCTTTGCCACTTTCATGTTGAGGTCGGCAATGACCGGGAACGGGATGGCAACACCCATCTTTTCCCTGATGTTTCTCACCCAGGCAAGGTGCGCCGACACGCTGTCAACCGATAACCCGATGAGTTTCACGTTGAGCGCCGCAAGTTCATCGTGAATCGCGGCAAACGCCATGAACTCCGTTGTACAGACCGGGGTAAAATCGGCGGGATGCGAAAACAGCACCACCCATTTCCCTTTCAGGTCAGAGAGTTTGATCGGGCCCTGCGTGGTCTCCGCTTCAAAGTCCGGCGCAGGTTCACCCAGCACCGGAAAACTTATGCATGCTTCTTCCGTCATTCCAGCAGCCTTTGGTTACTTCTTCATCACTTCATCAAGCTGGGCCTTGCCATAGACATAGGCCGGCATGCCCGACAGGAGGAATGTGACCCGGAGCGCCTCTTCCACCTCGGCTTTTGTGACACCGAGATTTGCCGCCCCTATCAGCTGGGCATGGACCGCGTGCTGGTCGCGGAGTGCCGCTGCAATCGCAATCGCGATCAGCTTCTTGGTCTTCCTGGTGAGCTTGCCATCATCCCAGATGTGATCTTCCAGTTTGATAACGAGGTTGTACATCCCGGGGTCGTTTACCGTCAGTTCCTTGAAGAACTTGGGCACTTTTCCGATCTTCTTTCCAAGGCTTTTGAGTTCTTTTTCGGTACCTTTCCTTACTACAGGTTTCTTTGTAACAGGCTTCTTTACTACCATACTCATTCACTCTTCCAAATTCATGGGTTCCCCGCAGCAGATCAGTTCTCCGCCGCCGGCTTCTTTCACGATCACAACATTCCCGCAGATCTCGCACTTGAAGACCTGCCCTTCCGCGGATACGTTCACCATACTCTCAATTCATCCTTTCGTTAAACGGGTTGATCCACATGCACGTGCTTTTTTCGCAAACAGGCCCCGAAAATTCCCCAACGGGCCTCCCGGGCATTCATAACTGGCAGTACCGTTGCCGGAAAAATAAGAAATTACTGGAAACTCTTACCGCGTCTGGGCGGATTCTTTGCATCTTCAGGAGTCTTGATGTCCGGGCGGATGTGGGTCATCGGGAAACACTGGTACTCCTCACAGGAACAGGCCGGGCATTTGCGGAGATCCTGCTCGCTCTTGTCGAGAGTGTACTCCTTGCCGCAGTCAATACACACGTACTTTCCCGGCCCGACCTTCTGGCCTGCCGTATACGTCTTTTGTTCGGTCAGATTTATCACCAGACTTCCCTTCTATGTCAATAATATATATCAGTTGTGTTCGTACACCCGTGCCCGTCGCCAGCGGACGTTTCTGTCGTCCTTTTTTTAAGAATGCGAAAGCTATATTGCGTTTTTTTCCCCAATGCTGGTATGGTAAAAAAGATCATCGGGCTTTTAGGCAGCCCGCTCCCTGAAGGCAATACCGCACAACTGCTGACACGGGCGATGCAGGGTGCCAGGGACGCCGGCTGCGAAGTGGAGCTCATCCCGGTGACCTGCTTAGAGTTTCAGTCCTGCCAGGAGATGTTTTTCTGCCGGGATCATGAGACCTGCATCCTTGACGATGACATGCAGCAGATCTTCCCGAAATTTGCAGACATGGACAGCTTGATCCTTGCTACTCCGGTGATGACGATGGGAATTCCCGGTACCCTCAAATCGTTCATAGACCGGTTCCAGGTTTTTTTTATGGCCAAGTACCACCGGAAAAAGCCACTGGTTTCTCCGGCGAAAATGGCGGGGCGGAATGGTCTTTTCATCTCCATCTCCGGTATGGATATACCGGAAGTGTTTGTCGGGGCAAAACTGACCGTCAGGGCTTTTTTTGATATCATCGACTGCCAGTACCATGATGAGCTCCTGATAAACGGCATGGACCGGATCAAGGATATCAGGACGCGGCCGGATCTGCTCGATGCGGCGTACAAAAAAGGATTTGCCCTGGGAACGTCGCTTGCTGTACCCGGGCCGTCCCCGGAGAATGAATGAATTGATGTCAGATTTCGTCCACTCCATCCTGTAAAGGGGACCCGGCGGACCAAAAAATTGACCGATAAGGATACCGCTACGGTACATCAGAGATTATTACTCTTTCCGGGCCGCCGGTCTTTTGACCCACAGATTATACCAGCCCTTTCTCTTTCATGCTGGAAAATCCGGTCTTTGTGATGATGATATGGTCGAGTAACTGGATCCCAAGCAGGACCCCTGCCTCCTGAAGTTGCCGGGTGACCGCGATGTCCTGTGCGCTTGCTTCAAGCGATCCTGACGGGTGGTTGTGCACGCAGATAACCGATGCCGCCCGGTCGGTGATCGCCCCGACAAATACCTCGCGGGGGTGGACAAGGCTGTGGTTGAGAATACCGATCGTGACAACACGGTTGCTGATCACTTCACCAGCCCCGGTAAGACTGATACAGATGAAATATTCCTGTGGTTTTTCCCGGTAGGTGCCTACGAGCGGCAGGATATCCTCTGGCTTTTTGATCGTTATGGCGCCGGTTGGTTCGTACCTGCGGCGCCCGAGTTCAAGGCAGGCCATGATCTGGGCGGCTTTTGTCGGCCCGATACCTCCGATGGCCAGCACGTCTTCATACCGGATCTCCCGGGTATGATCGCAGAACATCGCCGCAATATCCCGGGCGATCGTCCGGACATCCCGGTTTATCACACCTCTTCCGAGAATGGCCTCGATGAGTTCGGTGTCGGTGAGTGCAGCCACGCCTTTTATTGCGATTTTTTCCCTCGGGCGGTCATGCTTGGGGACATCTTTCATTTTTTTCATGATATGACCCGGGACAAAAATACGCGGGCAGGCACCTGTTCATGCATACGTATGCGTGGTTTTCCCGCATCTAAAACTTCTTTCATTTATTCCGGCAAATGCCGGGCTCCGGACCAGTCTGTGCACGGTTATGCCTCATGAAGAATCTATAAGTAACACTCGGACTATACCTTCCCGTATGACAACCCAAAAGAATGCAATGGACGCATTTGCCGGGGAATCGCAGGCAAACCGGAAGTATCTTGCGTTTTCGGAAAAAGCCGCTGCTGAGGGGTTCAAAAATATTGCCACTCTTTACAAGGCAGCATCAGAGGCCGAGGCCATACACGCAAAGAAACTCTTAAAAGTGCTCGGGGCAATCAACGCCACCGATAAGAACCTCGAAGGCAGTATCGAAGGCGAGACCCACGAGTATACCTCCATGTATCCCGCTTTTGTCAAGGAGGCTGAAGCCGAGAAGAAGAGCGATGCGGTGCTTGCGTTTACCCTTGCCATGAAGGCCGAGGAAGTGCATGCAGGCCTGTACAAAAAGGCGCTTGCGGCGCTTAAAGCCGGTCACGATCTCGGCAGGGAAACGATCTACCTTTGCCCGGTCTGCGGCAACATCGAGATTGGAAAGGCCCCTGACAAGTGCCCAATCTGCGGGGTATTCGGAAAACAGTTCCGGGAAATTACCCTTTAACTTTTTTTTATATACTGCTTCGTGTATCCGCACCCGCCACCCCGCATCAGGTAATGGCGTCAGATGTTTATGGTTTGCTGCGCCGCTTATGGGCCCAGACGATGACCACTATAAGAGCAATCAGTGTCGCCCATGATGCGGAGTAGATCATGATGATCGGGTATTCGAGGATTACCTTTGGCAATGACGATACCGGGTTTGTGGTCTTTTGTTCCGTGCAGGTGAACGTGAGGCTTACACCCGCCGGGAACCGGGCCGGGCCGCCGAAGTAGTGCACGAGCACCGTGGCATTGCCCGATGCAATGGTGCCGGTGACCGGAGCGTTGTTCGTTGCCGGGAAAGCGACCGCCCGGGTGATCCGGGTATCCTGGTCTTTGAGTTCCACGTACCATTCGTCGGGATAGGTTTTTGGATAGTCATCCGTGGCACGCACGGTCAGCTGCGAGCCGGGAGGAACAAAAATATGCCAGATCCCCTCTTTGCTCCGGTTTGAAAAGGTCAGATCCGTTGTGGCAGTCTCTCCGGTACCGAGCGTGAGTGTGCCCGAGGGAAGAATGGCAGGTGCCGTGTTGTTGGCAAGTGACAGGATGCCTGTTCCCGGGGCAACAGTACACTGGAACCGGTCATCCATGATCGCCCCGTAGGTGAGCGCCCGGTTGTAGATCCTGACTTCGTCGATTCCACCGATTAGATAGTGAGGAGCGTTTTTACCGGGCGTCTCTGCCGGCCCTGCATCAGCGCCGACCTGGACAGAATTGGGATCTGTGTAGTGGATTGTGCCGGTTGCATTTACCTGGTTGCGGAGAATGCCATCAAGATAGATTTTTGAGGTCAGGCCGTCATAGGTGCCGGCCACGTGGTGCCATTGTCCGGGAACAATACTTTCGTGCGGGACGGACACGGACACTTCACCGGTCCTGTCAAGATTAATCGTCCACCAGAGATCGTCTCCGTCAGCGAACCCGAGCCGGTACCCCCCATCATTATAATACGCAGAGAGCAGCGTCTGCGGTGTCGTATCGTCCACGTAGAACCAGAGAGAGGCCGTGATGGCATCGGCAGGATGGTTCAGGGATGTGTACGGAATGGATACATAATTTGCATTTCCGTCCAGTACCAACGCTTTCACACATCCGCTGTTCTCAACCCGGACTGCGTTGCCGTGGATTGTTCCGGTGTTTCCGTGCCCGGATGCGTCAAGGGCGAGAGTGCCACTTCCCTCGTTGAAGTTGAGATAGACCACCGGAGCATCGGAAACCGGGGTTGTGACTGATGCTGCGGCGGCGACAGAGGTACTGAGCAGTACCACAAATACAATCCCCAAAATAATTTCCCAGCAGTGTTTACGGCCGGCGTACGTGTGCATGGTACTGTACCTGTATGAAGGGTGTATTAGGGCTCACGGGAAAAGAAATTTGCGCTTCTGAGGAATTGCTCCTCACCATGCAACTGCACAATGTTTATATCCGCGAAAAAACCTCTTCGCATTCATGAGCATGGTTACCGTTTATTCCACCAAAAACTGCCCATACTGCCGGATGGCAAAGGCGTTCCTCGATAAGCAGGGTGTGACCTATACCGCCATCGATGTCGGAGTAGATGCAGTTGCGGCCCAGAAAATGATTACTCTTTCGGGCCAGCGCGGGGTACCGGTTATCACGGTCGATGACGAGATCATTGTCGGGTTTGATTCCCGGCGGTTGAACGAGCTGTTCGGGACGCCTGCGACAACCGATACCTACGATGTCCTTATCGTGGGCGCCGGCCCGGCCGGGCTGACCGCCGGGGTGTACTGTGCACGAAAACTTTTAAAGACTCTTATCGTGTCGGAAAATATCGGCGGCCAGGCGCTGGAGTCATGGGCGATCGAGAACTACATGGGCTACCGGATGGTCACCGGCGAAGACCTGATGAAAAAATTCGAGGAGCAGGTGCGCACGCTCGATGTCCGGCTCGAACTCATACGGGTGAGCGGAATCGTGCAGGCCGAGGGAATTTTTGAGGTCACGACTGCATCCGGGGCTCTCCTGAAAGCAAAGAGCCTGATCCTGACGCAGGGAAAACAGCCAAAGAAACTCGGCGTGTCGGAGGAAGAGAAGTATCTCGGGCGCGGGCTCTCGATCTGTTCGACCTGCGACGGGCCGCTCTACAAGGAAAAGAAGGTGGCGATTGTCGGCGGCGGGAACTCGGCTGTCCAGACTGCGATCGAGATGAGCGGGATCGCGTCGTCCGTGAGCCTGATCGTGAGGAGTACGATCAAGGCGGATCCGGTCTACTTAAAAAAGCTCGAAGAGATCAAGAACATCACCGTGCACCAGCACTCGCAGATTACCGGGCTTTCGGGCGACCAGTTCCTCGATCAGATCACGATAAAGACGGAGGGCCAGCCCGACCAGAACATCGGGGTCGATGGAGTCTTTATCGAGATCGGCTGGACCCCGAACACGGAGATCCTTGACGGCCTCGTGGATTTAAACGACTTGGGCGAGATTATCGTGGATGTCGATGGCAAAACGAGCCGGGCCGGGGTTTTTGCGGCCGGGGATGTGACCTCGGTGAAAAGCAAGCAGATTATTATCGCGGCCGGGGATGGGGCGAAGGCTGCGCTTGAGGCGTATGAGTATTTGATGAAAACTAGGTGATTTTTTTACGGTTATCCGTGTACGTGCCGGGTGTAGTTTCAATCCTTATTCTCCCGGAGGGTCGAAGTTTTTTTTATCGATACGGAAACGGGTTTGGAAAGGGCAAATCAATTAAAAATTCTGCATCCTATAAAAATCCTCCGACGTGAACCCTCCCGAATCCCCTCCGGCGCCCCATATCCGCGTTCTTTTCGATCCCACATCCGCCAGCACCTTTTCTAAAAAACCGGCCGCAGGAACGCTGCTATTAGGTGCCGGGGCTCTCCGACGTGAACATCCCTTTTGGATCCCGAATAAGTGCCGGTTTTGGATCCATGAGTGACTCCCGGCCGGAAAAGTGAGGTAATCGGAGCCTGAATCGGGCCCGGAATACCCGGTGTCACCAGGGGTGGTTTCCACAACCCCCTGCCCCCGGTGCGGGATGTCGAATCTCAATAATGGTGAGGCAGATAAAAAAGCCCCCGGGCGCTTTGACTCTGGCGGTACATGAGAGGGGCGACGAAAAAAATATAATGTAATTTCACTGCTTACTTCTTTCCCGCCCGCCGGTCCTTCTCCCGGTACCCCTCAAGCAAAACCGTCATGATATTCTTCACCGGCTTGTCCGTGTGGCTTGCGATGTGGAACTCGCAGAACGGGCAGGAGGTGATCACGATATCGGCCCCGGTCTTTTTGATCTCCTCGCCCCTCCGCTTCCCGAGGGCTGCCGCTTCCTCCGGCACGCCCGACTTCACCCCGCCGCCGGACCCGCAGCAGATGGATGGCATCTCGACAAGATCGACCACCTGCCGGATCAGCTGCCGGGGCTCTTCCTTGACATCCTGTCCCCGCATCAGGTGGCAGGGATCATGGTAGGTCGCCTTGATGGGGAGCCGGGCCGGGGGCTCGATCCCGTATTTTGTGAGCAGCTGGTTGATGTCCAGCACCGCAAACGGCGTTTCGTAATCGTGCTTGAGGGTCGAACCGCACCCGGCGCACATCGTCATCACGGTGTCGATCCCCCGGGACTGGAACGTGTCGATATTACGCTGCCTGAGCGAATCGGTGATCGCCAGCTGCCCGGTCCGGATCAGGGGCGAGCCGCAGCAGATCTGATCGTGAGGGATGATCACCCGGATGCCGTTTCTTTTGAGGACTTCGATCGCATCGAACGCGGACTGCTGCTGGCGCATGTTGTACATGCAGCCGACAAAAAATCCCACGGTTGCCCTGGCCGGCCCGAAAGGCTCGATCCTTTCACCGACCTGCTCCATGAACGTCGGCGTGGTCCGTACGACACTCCTGCCCGTCTCTTTGATGAGTGCGGCGACTTCCCGGTGCCGGGGGAGCGTGAAGCCCCGCTGGTTTGCAAGCGCCCGGAGTTTCTCGATTGCCTTCCCCGGGATTTTGATCTTCTTCGGGCAGGCCTTGTAGCACGCCTGGCAGCTCGTGCAGTTAAACAGGCCGTCCCGGATTGCGTCCGGCACCCGGTCACCGGTGTCACGCGGGTCAAGGGCGAGCCGCATCTCCTGCCGCATCGCGGTAGGGCCCAGGAACTGTGTCACGTCCATCGCCGGGCAGATCGAGACACAGGCCAGGCACTCGATGCAGTCCCGAAGAGGTTTTATCGCGTCGATCTCTTCTTTTGTCGGCAGTTTGGTGTCCGCTCCTGCCGCCGGTCTGAACGATGCGATCTGCTCGATCTTCGGGAGAAGATCCACAACGAGATCCCTTTTTACCGGGAGGTTCAGGGGCGCAATCGTGATGTCATCTTTTGCCTCTTCCATGCAGGCAAGGACCGGTTCGCCGTTCACCCGCACGGCACAGCTTCCGCACTGCCCGGAACTGCAGCAGTACCGGTACGCGAGCGTGGGATCGATCGTATCGTGGATCGCGTGCAGGACATGGAGAACCCGGGCGCCATCGTTCACGCTGACCGTGTAGGACTCATACCGGGATTCTTTATCCTTTTTCGGGTCAAAGCGCTGGACGGTTACGTGGAGTTCCTTCATGCCGCCACCTTCCTTTTTTCAATCCCTTCGCGGTTTTTCGCGATGAACGTGTGGCCGTAGGGCGAGTGCGCCGCGTCCCATTCCTGGGCAATGTCGATCCGCATGTGGGCGCCCCGGGACTCGGGCCGGATCAGCGCCGAGCGGCAGATAAGCGATGCCGTCAGGCACATGTTTTCAACAATACAGCAGTCCGCGAGGTTTTTCGTGGACGCTGCCTTAAGGGAGGCCTGCATGAGCCGGCTTGTTACGGCAAGCGCATTTTTGAGCCCGGCCTCGTCCCGGGAGATCCCGGCGCCCTTCCACATGGCCTGCTGGAGTTCGGTTCGCACAACCGCCGGATTTTCTGTTCCCGCGAGGAACCGGTCGAGCCGCTCTTCCTGCCGGGTAATCTGGGCCGGGTCGATCTTCTTTACCCTTTTCTCCGCCCGTGCTGCAAATTCCCCGGCGCGTTTCCCGAAGACCTGCGTGTCGGCAAGGGCATTCCCGCCAAGACGGTTTGCACCCTGCACACCCCCTGCCGATTCTCCGCAGGCAAAAAGACCCGGCAGAGTGGTTTTGCATTCCGGTGTGATCTTCAGGCCCCCCATGATGTGGTGGGCGGTCGGGGCGACTTCCATGGGCTCGGTCCGGATATCCACGCCGTACTTGAGGAACTGCTCGAGCATCACCGGCAGACGACTCTCGATCTGCTCCCGTGAAAGGTGGGTTACATCGAGATACACCCCGCCACGCGGTGTGCCCCTTCCTGCCGCAATCTCGGTCGCTATCGCCCGGGCGACCACGTCCCGGGTCGAGAGCTCCATCCGATCGGGATCGTATTTTTTCATGAACCGCTCGCCGAGCCGGTTCTTGAGGAGTCCCCCCTCGCCCCGAACCGCTTCCGTGATGAGCCGGCCCCGTGCATCGTACGGGTACACCGCGCCGGTCGGGTGGAACTGGACCATCTCCATATCGACGAGTTCCGCCCCCGCCCGGTATCCCATTGCAAAACCGTCGCCCGTCCCGCTTGACGAGTTCGTGGAGACATCGTAGACCCGGGATCCTCCGCCAGTTGCAAGGATCGTGCTGTCGGCCGTGATAACAACGATCGATCCGTTTTCGTCGAGCGCGATAGCACCTGTGACCCGGTCTCCGTCTTTGAGCAGGTCTATCACGGTCACTTCCTGGAGTTTTGTCACATCTGAAGCATCAAGCTGCTCCATTAAGGTCATCATCATCTCATGACCGGTCCGGTCGCCTGCGTAGCAGGTCCGGGGGAACCGCTGGCCGCCGAACGGGCGCTGGGCGATCTCATCCTTGTCCGTAAAATCAAAAACCGCGCCCCACCGGATCAGGTCGGCCATGCGCAGCGGGGATTCCTGCACGAGGATCTTCACGAGATCCGGGTCGTTTAAGAATGCTCCACCTTTGAGCGTGTCCTCGTAGTGGATCTCGCAGGAGTCCTCTTTTTTCAGCACCGCGTTGTAGCCTCCTTCGGCCATCGTGGTGCAACCGCCTTTTCCTGCGATGGTTTTTGTGACAAGCACCGTGTCGCCATGCCCGGCTGCTTCAATTGCCGCCCGCACCCCGGCGCCGCCGCTGCCGATCACCAGCACATGGCAGTCCACCACGTTCTCTGCATGCATATTATTATTCTGTGCGTCGTATGGTTACATAAATAAATGGTACATGCCAGAGTGAACCAAAATGAAATTGCTGATGAAATTTGGCGGGACTTCCGTTGCCGATGCGCAGTGTATCAAACGCGTTGTTGACATCCTCGAAAAACACCATAAAGCCGGCGACGAAGTCGCGGTCGTGGTCTCTGCGCAGCGCGGTGTGACCGATCAGCTCATCGCCCTTGCAGAAAAACTTCCCACTGCACAGAACTGTTCGGAGGTTGCTCCGCTGATCGCCGCGCTCCGACAGCGTCACATGACCACTCTTGAAGGGGCTGCACCGGATTATGTTAAGGAAGTCGGGGCTGTCATTGAAAAGCGGCTCGCGAGCCTCCAGCACATCCTTTCTGCTATTCACAATCTGCGAGAACTCACGCCCCGTTCAAAAGACTACGTCATTTCATTTGGCGAACGGCTGCTTGCCCCGATTGTCGGTGCGGCGCTCCGCCAGCGCGACATCCCGTCGACCGTTTTTGACGGCTGCGAAGCCGGCATCCTCACCACTCCCCAGCACGGCGAGGCGACCGCACTCGTTGAAAGCGACGAACGGATTAAAAAGAAGATCGAACCTCTCTTAAAAAAAGAGATTCCGGTCATCATGGGGTTCATGGGCTGCACCGAGAGCGGGATCATTACGACACTCGGGCGGAGCGGATCGGATTACTCCGCGTCCATTATTGGGGCCGGTATCGATGCGGACGAGATCTGGATCTGGACGGATGTCGACGGCATCATGACCTCCGACCCCCGGGTGATAAACGATGCCCGTGTCCTTAAAAGCGTCTCATACATCGAGGTCATGGAACTTTCGTACTTCGGCGCAAAGGTCATGCACCCGCGTTCGATTGACCCGGCGATGAGAAAGAACATCCTTGTGCGGGTGAAAAACACGTTTAATCCCGATGCACCCGGCACGATGATCGTGAGAAACGGCCACCGGGACAGCCGGGTGGTAAAGGCGCTCACCTACATCGACAAGGTCGCCTCGATCAATATCAACGGCGCCCAGATGATCGGAAGGCCCGGCGTCGCAAAAGCGATCTTCTCTGCCCTTGCCGACAAGGAAGTCAACGTTATGATGATCACGCAGGGCTCAAGCGAGGCAAACATCTCCTTAATCGTTGACGAATCGCACCTCCCGACCGCGGTGGCGGCCTTAGAATTTCTCGTAAAGGACGGCATCGTGCGTGAGGTGACGCACAACAAGGATGTCTGTGCGGTGGCCGTGGTCGGGGCCGGTATGGCCGGTGCAGCCGGGACCGGCGGCCGGGTCTTTACGGCTCTAGGCCGGGCCGGGATCAACCTTATGATGATCTCGCAGGGGTCAAGCGAGGCGAACATCTCGTTTGTGGTTAAACAGGAGGACGGCCCGCGTGCGGTACGGGTACTGCATGACGAGTTCCGGCTCTCGGAGGAATCTGAATGACAGAGAATGCATACCGCGATGCAGGCGTCGACATCGATCTTGAAGCGACCGCGATAAAAGCGCTGATCAAAAACCTAAGTTTCAAACGGAAAGGTAGCTACACGATGCTCGGGAACGTCGGGCACTTTGCCGGCCTGATTGATTTCGGTCCCAAAGCCCTTGCCCTCACCACCGATGGCGTGGGGACAAAGATGCTCGTTGCAGACAAACTCCAGGACTGGAGCACGGTCGGGATCGACTGCATCGCGATGAACGTGAACGATCTCTACGTGATGCACGTGGAGCCGATCGCTTTTGTGGATTACATCGCGACCGACCGGCTCTCGATCGAGAAGATGGCGCAGATCGGTCTTGGCCTCAACGAGGGGGCACGGCAGGCAAACATCGATATCGTGGGCGGGGAGACCGCTTCCTTAAAGGGCCTCGTAAACGGCCTCGACCTTGCCGGCACCTGCATGGGGGTCCAGGCCAAGGACCGGATTGTTACGGGCGACAAGATCAGGCCCGGCGACAAGATCATCGGCGTTTCCTCAACCGGCGTCCACAGTAACGGCCTCTCGCTCGCCCGGAACATCGTGGAAAAATACGCGGACTATGACCAGAAACTTTCGAGCGGGAAGACGCTCGGCCGGGAACTCTTAACACCGACCCGGATCTACCACGAGAGCCTGCATGTGGCCGACACCTGCACGGTGCACGGCATGTGCCACGTCACGGGCGGGGGACTCTTAAACTTTTTGAGGCTCAGCAAGTTCGGGTTCCGGTTCGACAACCCGCTCACGCCCCCGGAGATCTTCCGGTGGATCCAGGAGACCGGGAAGATCTCGCCGATCGAGATGTACCGGACGTTCAACATGGGCATGGGGTATGCCTATGTCGTCCCGCCCGAATCTGTTGATGCGGTGACAAAACTCGTGGACGGCGCCCGGGTGGTCGGGGAAGTTATCGAGAAACCCGGCGCATGGCTCGGGGATGTGCAGGTTACCTGAGCCGGGCCCGCATAAAAGAGGGCAATCTTTTTTTCGTATCAGGGAAAAAGGGATGTATCCGTAAAGAGAACTGGCGGACACCAAGGTATTAGACCATGACGACCGATTCCGGCTCAGACCCCTCCCAACCCCGGAGATCCCACATTGTCCTGTCTGTAAGGACAAAGCGGCAGATTGGGGAGCTTATCGGTAAGTGCGAGTACTGCGGTACACTGTACCCCGCTGATGCCCTGGACATCTGTCAGATCGGAATGCTGTCGGGATCCCCCCACCGGCACGATGAAAACCCGGCCCATGCGATCATTGTTCTCTGTGAGGAACACTCCCGGCAGGTGCATGAGGGGAAGATCCTAAAATCCCACCTTAAATCAAGTGTCACAAAACGCCCTGACCGAACAAAAAGGGAGCTGCGGGAGCTGTTGCAGAAGCACGACCGGACCTATGAAGGCAACGGTGTCAGGGAGATCCGGCACCCGGACCGGTTCGGTGTCGAGGCGTTTATCCGGGGAAAATCCGGGTCCCGCAGGTGACTTCTGAAAATCCCCAAATTCCCGTCGGGTCCTCTTATGCGAGTTTTTTAATTTTTTCATCGAGTGTGCTGTTGAGGGCTCCCCCCGACGCACGGGCGCATGCATGTCGCCGACACCTGCACGGTGCACGGGATGTGCCATATCACGGGCGGCGGCCTGCTGAACTTCCTGAGGCTCAGCAAGTTCTGGTTCCGGTTCGACAACCCGCTCACTCCCCCGGAGATCTTCCGGTGGATCCAGGAGACCGGGAAGATCTCGCCCATCGAGATGTACCGCACCTTCAATATGGGCATGGGGTATGCGTATGTCGTGCCGCCGGAATCTGTTGACGCGGTGACAAAACTCGTGGACGGCGCCCGGGTGGTCGGGGAAGTTATCGAGAAACCCGGCGCATGGCTTGGGGATGTGCAGGTTACCTGAGCCGGGATTTTTTTCCAACGGGATTTTTATAAAAAATTATGATACTTTAATCCAATCATAGTAATTTGGATTAATTTCAACCATGCTGGTTACATATATCTTGTTTCCTGATATTTCACCAAATTGAAGGCGACAATTGTTTTTATTAGTGCTATATTGGGATTGGTAACAAAAGTTAAAACCTTGATAACGGGAATCACCACTATCTACTATTTCATATGTTCCGCTCCGCAAATTTGGATTCTGATTATCTGGCATAAGGAAAGTTCCGTCTGGATTCAGCACCAATGTTTGAGTATTATCCTTGCTTTTATATGTCCCAGCGACGCTCGCATTCTGTATCGAGGATGTGCAACCACTGACAAAGATACCGACAATAAGACAGAACAATATGATTATTATGATTTTCGTTTTCATATTTGCCTTTGTATGTCTGGCACACGATAACGTTTTCGATTTTATCGCCTTCGTTTGATAACTCACCCTACCTACCATCCCCACACTCCGACGGAGACCCTCTCCCGTGAAGGAGATTTCTCGTGTAAAAAGGGGATGAAATCGCGAAAAAGGGGGCCTGTTGTTTTACGATCTCCCGGATCTGTTGTCAGATTGGTGGGAATCGGCATGAACTGTGCAGGTTACCTGAGCCGGGATTTTTTTCCAGCGTGATTTAAAAAAAAGCCTGACACAGTTACCAAACTTTTAAAAAAAGGCCGCGAAGGTTATCGAAAATTTCGAAAAAAGTTCGTTGAAGTTACCGGACTTTCCGGAAAATGGCCGGCTCAAGCAACTGAACTTTTTTTTAAAAAGCGCGGAACCTACAGGCACGGGCATTTGAGAAGAGTGATATCACCTGTTTGCATACATGTTTTCCAGATATATTCGCATCTCCAGAAAAAATGGCTGAAGCGAAAAAAAATATTTATGAAGTAAAGCGACATCCTGCAAGATCTAGCAACTCAAGTGCAAATCCATGAACTACTTTTCGAAAAAATTGATATCTGTTACGATGCAGAAAGACAGTGAGGAATATGGAAAAAATCAACATTTGTAAAAATTGTAGATACTGGCAAAAGGATGAAAGATATATCATGTTGATGAAAGCCGCAGGATTTTCTGACGTTGACGAGAAAGAGACACGGGGTTATTGTAAAAGATACCCTCCATCCCGAAAGGAAGGCTCTCAGGTGTGGCCTGTTGTGGGGGAGGAGGATTTTTGTGGCGAATTTAAAAGGTAGGGCTATATTGGCTGGTATGAAAAACTCGGAATCTACAAGGGGAGTTTCGTTTTTTCATACCCGCCAAAAAATTATTGTTTTATATAAGCAACGCCACCAGAAGGATACAATAATTTACTACCTGAAATTTTGTAAAAGGGAACGCTTACAATTTGACCCTGACACGGGTCGGTAGACCCCATGCACATCGCTAGGTCGTCACCACTGACATAATATGTTCCAGTCTCCTTCCTCATTGTCGTGCCTTGAATGTAAGTTCCATCGGAATTTAACACTAGTGTGGCATTCTGGTTACTTATGTATGTACCAGCGACACCAACATTCCCGATTGTAGCACAACCGCTCACAAAAATGCTGACAATAAGACAGAACAATATGATTATTATGATTCTTGTTTTCATATTTGCCTTTGTATGTCTGACGCACGATAACCTTTTCGATTTTGTCGTCTTCGTTTGATTACTCACCCTACCCCCATCCCCCCTCTCCGACGGAGACAATCTCCCGTGAAGGAAATTTCTCGTGTAAAAAGAGGACGAAATCGCGAAAAAGGGGGCCGGTTGTTTTGCGATCTCCCTGATGTATTGTCAGATTGGTGGGAATCGGTATGAACTGTGCTCAAAAAAGGGACCAAATAGGCCCAAAAGGACGGTCGATCTTTTGCCGGATGGGCTGGGGCACATGGAACTGAAAAAAAGGGCTGTTTTGGGGGTCGGATCTGAGAAGCCTACCATTTGATTACATCGTAGATTCTGATGCATGTCCCCTTAGGCCCCTTTGCTCAATGAATAATATGTGCCGTTTCCTGAACACTTCCCGGTTTTTTCAAATACCCCCTTCGAATGTGCGGGTCTGGTGCGTTCCCGGGACTTGATGCACTGAGTCGTGTGATTCATTTCTTGAGTCGTTTGACCGAATGGGTTTCCGGTAAGTTGCTGCAAACGTACCATCATTTTTCCCCGTGCACTAAAGTCATATGTTACCTTTCTGAGTCGTTTGACCGGAAGGGGTGCGGAACTGCGTGAGTGATATGACCGAAATCTTTCACGCCGGTAGGGGGATATAAGTGGCGCTATTGGCGCTTATATGGCGCTTTTGTAATCCGGCTATCCATCATTAAATTTACAAGGCCCCGGGGTTCATGGCGCTTCTGGCGCTTTTCTGGCGCTTTTACCCAGGACATAATGAACTCCTTTTCCGTGAATTCCCCTCTTCTCAAAGATCCCTTTTTCAACGAGCTCTTTGAGGTCACGGGTGGCATTACGCATGGATATTTTTACGAGGTCCTGATACTCTGAATTATTAATACTACCTTTTTCTTTCACGAATTGGATCGCTCGTTTTTGACGTTCATTGAGTCTGAATTCTGCCAGCACCGCATCGGTCATCCAGTCTCTCCAGAGGGTGACAACAAATTCCCCGCCGCTCTGGGAAAATTCCGGTTCCGGAAGCCCCGAGTCTCTGCATCCGGTCGTCATCTGGATTGTTCCATATCCGATTTTTTCGATATAGTGCGTGAAGTAAAGAGGAAGAGCAATCCGGTGGTTGCGTGGCCGGGAGCTATGCTTAATCTTCAGGTCTTCGAAGGTAAGGTCCGGGGGGAGGCTGCCGGGATTTCGCACTTCAATCCGATCTGAAAAGACACTCACCTGCACGCTTGCTGCCGAGGTATAATCCCGGTGAGCAACTGCATTGACCACCGCTTCCTGAATCACTTCTTTTGGAATCTCGTACCTTGTTTCACTGACCGGTGCTGAATCACGGGGAGGCACAGAGCGATTGATTTTTGAGAGAACAAAATCCGTAGCCTGGTCCACCTGATCAAAAAGAGTTCCGGTAAATATCTGATGGGAGGGTATCGGCTTTGCGACCACCGTTCCATGATAGTGCATGCATTTGATTTCGGCGGTCGGCATGAACCTCTGGGGCTTTGTGCCGAACAGGAGAATCGCCGCATTGCTGGGTTGGGATTCCTCCAGCAAATCCAGATGTTTTAGTACCTGTTCGGTCGGGGTTCCCGGGTTGAGGGGAAAACCTCTTTCTTTTTTTGCTACAGGAATAAACCATGCGACTTTCTCATCGGAGATATCATGTAACGTCGCTCCGGGACAGGCGGATTCGTCGAATGGAGTACAGGAGATAATTTTGCTGTCACACAGGAACTGGACTAATGCATCATACAATTCTTTTTTCAATTCGTCAATAGTGGTGAAACGCCGTCGCACAACATGAGGTGCTGCCCTGCTGATAAGTTTCTGCATTTTCGGATGACGCTTACGGTCATCGTTGCCCTTCACAAAAATTAACCGGTATTTGCTCTTCTCTGTTGCCCGTTCAAATTCACGTTCGGTGGGGGAAAATCCGTGCTTGTTCTCCGGGCCGTATTCGTTGCCAAAAATTCCCAGGTAGATTGAGCACCGGTCCACTTCGTCCAGATAGAGTTCGTCCGGTTTTCGATCAAGCGCCGGAAGATCCTCGAAGAGGAATGGTTCAAAGTAAATCCGGAGCAGCCGATCCGTCTTGATGTAATCACGGATAGCTGCCCTCTCTTTATTTAATTCCTTTTGCACACTGCTGACAAATATGCCGATTGGTGTCATCTTCCTGCTTGTTGCGGTCGTCATTGTCATGTGCGTACTTGTCCTGATCAGGCCCTTTAGTCCCCGCACGCATCCGGATCATCAGCCACGAATGCTTTTTTCTCCGCCTTATCAGAGACAAGCACGCTGTTTCCCATCGGGTCCTGGATGATCAGGGTAACCGGCAGCCCGCCGGTTTTGATGCATTCGATCGTTTCCAGGAGCACGCGGCCATTCTCTTTCTCGGTCCCGTCCCCGTCTTTTACCGCGAGCTTGATGGCCTGTGCGCTCCGGTCGAGCACGCCCTCGACATTGGTCACGAACCCCTCGCAGGCCGGGCCCGGGTCGATCCGGACGCCGAGCTCCGGGATCTCGATCATGCCGGTCATGCTCCGCACCACGCGCACATCAAGGTCTTCTTTTGTCGTGACCGGCATCTCGTACCGCACCGGCCCGGCATCTTTTAAGAGCTGCGTATCCACGTACCGGTACCCGCAGGACGGGCAGATGGCAGAGATAATGAGAATATCAGAAAAATAGGGAATATTTTCCGTCTGGTAGAGATATTCTATTTCAGTATTGCAGTATGGACACGGTCCCGGAACGATCGTGCGCAAAGGGTTATGCCCCGCCAATCTTGTCGCGCGAGATCTTCACGGACATCGGTGTGAGGACGACATACCGCTGGTCGCCGAGGCCGATGATATCCCCGTTCACATCCTTTGCGACTTCCTTTAAGTCCTTTAAGACACGCTCGTACGAGATCTTGTCCATTTTCAGGCGCGAGATATCGACGATCACAATATTCCCGTTATAGACCTCGTCCTTGACCCGGGGGGTGTCCTTGAGATCCGCAATTGTTGCAATTTTTACCAGGAGCGCGGGGGAACCGCTGCCGTGTTCCTCGTAGGAACTGAGGTCAAGTTCCATGTAATCATCGTCGGAACTGGTGGCATTTTTCCCCAAAAGTGTGTCAATGATCTTAACCATAAAAAAACTGTACGGAGAAAATTATTTAATGGTATCGATGTAAAAGGCAGAAACGGCCGGATTTCCCCTCTTTTTCTGACATTTCAAAAATGTTACAGTTCAAGGTTCCAGAGTTCATCGCCGACATGGTGGAAATTTTTGCACATCTTTCCCTGTGCGCTTGCCCGTAGTGCCGGCCCGTCCATGAGCGCGACGCCGATAGCGAGCGGCTTTTTATGCCGTTCGTCAGCAATCTGGACCGGGCTCCCGGCCACGATGTCATCGCTGACTGTGACAATTCCCGGCCGCATTATATCTGCGCCATTTACCACGTACGGGATTGCACCGGCATCGACCGTGACCATCCGCTCGGGGAATGGAATCTGGACGGCCCCTTTGAGCGTGGGAAAGACCCAGTCCCCGGTGTCCATGAGTAGGGGTTTTTTATTCACAAGGTAAAGCGCGACATCTGCGTTCGTTTCAATGATCTCGATCATCTCGGCATGAAAGAGCGTGGCAGATGGCCCGATCTGGAGTGCGAGCCGGGAGAGCAGGTCTTCTGCCTGGCTTTTGCGAATGGAATGCCGTTTTTTTACGATAATTTTTTTCATTGTCCTGTTCCTACATTCTCCCGGGCAAGGGCTAAAAATTTTTCCCGGCCCGGAACAGGTATACAAGTTTACCGTGAAATCCGTCAGGAATTTTCGGTACCGGGCTTCTCGTTCGAGGGCACCGGAAACCTTCTTTTCCCATGCCGGTCTACGCTATGTTTAAGTAGAGTGCTCACTCAAATATATTACTCCAGAGCGATGGTAATACAGGGTATTTAGTATGACCAAGAGACCGTTGGATATTTTAGATCTGGTGCTGAACCGCCAGCCCGTTATCGTCTCCCTCAAAGGCGGGAGAGAGATCCGGGGAGTTCTTCAGGGTTACGATGTTCATATGAACCTCGTCCTTGACAAGGCTGAGGAAACAGAGAACGGGCAGGTAGTAAAGGTAGGCACGCTTATCGTCCGTGGAGACAACGTGATCTATATCTCGCCATCGCTGGAATCATAGGGTGAAATAACATGACAAAAGGCACACCATCAATGGGTAAGATGAACAAGTTTACCCACATCGCCTGCCGGCGCTGTGGCAAGATCTCGTTCCACGCCCAGAAGAAAGTCTGCTCTTCCTGCGGGTTTGGCAGAAGCACCAAGATGCAAAACTACAAGTGGCACAGCAAGCGACCAAAAACTCCGACGCATTAGAGTAGTACCATGTGTGGTATCGTTGGCATCGTCGATGCTGGCGGTGTTTCCATCCAGCTTTACTATGCCATGTATGCACTCCAGCATCGTGGCCAGGAGAGCGCCGGAATATCCACATTTGATGGGACAAGTCTCTGTAAGTTCAAGGGGCAGGGGCTTGTCGCTGATGTTTTTTCCCCGTCTGTTTTAAAAGATTTGAAAGGCACGGCCGGTATCGGCCATGTGCGGTACCCGACAACCGGTGCAAACCTGCCGGAGAATATCCAGCCGTTGAATTTCCAGTTCAAGGAGCATTTCATCTCGGTTGCCCACAACGGGAACCTGGTCAATACCTGCGAACTCCGGCGGGAGTACGAGCAGGCCGGCCAGATGTTTACGACCACGACCGATACGGAGATCATCGCGAAGATCTTAATCGAAGAGATCACCGCCTCGGGCTGCGTGGAGGACGCGGTGCATCTCTGCATGAAACGGATGCAGGGCTCGTACTCGGTCGTGATCATGATCGACGGCGTGATCTACGCGTTCCGCGATCCCCTTGGCATCAAGCCGTTCTGCCTAGGGAAAATCGAGAAAGGGTATATCGTCGCGTCCGAGAGCGTGGCGATCGATGCCTTAAACGGGAAGTTCCTCCGCGATGTAAAACCCGGCGAACTGATCCGGATGGACAGCGAGGGTGTGCGGTGCACGCAGATCGCGGTCGCGGGCAGGCGTGCCCACTGTATCTTCGAGTACATCTATTTTGCACGGGCGGATGCCGTGATGGACGGGGTGCTCGTGTACGATGTGCGCCGGGCGATCGGCCAGCAACTCCACGAGGAGGCGCCGGTAAAAGCGGATTCTGTCGGCTCGGTGCCGGACTCCGGGACTGCCTACGCGATCGGGTACGCGGAACGATCCCGGATCCCGTTCGTGGAGAGCCTCATGAAGAACCGGTATATGGGCCGGACGTTCATCATGCCGACGCAGCAGGCGCGGGAGCGGGCGGTCCGGATCAAGCTCAACCCGATCCCGGGCCACTTGAAGGACAAGTCCGTGGTGCTCGTGGATGACAGCATCGTGCGGGGCACGACATCAAAGAGGATCATCGAGATGATGCGGGACGCAGGTGCACGCGAGGTGCACATGCGGATCGGTTCTCCCGCCATCAAGGCGCCCTGTTATCTCGGCGTCGATATGCCGACCCGAAAGGAACTAATCGCAAGCGACAAGGCAGAAGAGGAGGTCCGGCGCTGCATCACGGCGACCTCGCTCCATCACATCTCGCTTGAAGCCCTCGTAAAAGCGATCGGGTTTGACCGCGAGGATCTCTGCACCGGGTGCCTCACCGGCTGCTACCCGGTGCCCATCGATGGCGAGACCGCAAACCCCCGGCAGGTGGATTTCGTGGACGGGACCTTCCAGTCCAAACTTGAATCGTTCGAAGCCGGGACCTCGTAACGGCGGTCCCCGGTTTTATTTTCCCTATTTTTCACCGGAATTCCCGCGTGGCAGAGTGGTACCTTTTTTGCCTGCACAGACTAACCCGGTGTAAGGAACCCGGCGAGCTGCCCGGTGGCAATTGTTTACGGGTTTTATTGGGAGCAAGAGGAGCATGGAGCATATCAGGAAGGCCTTCGATGCGGTTGCGACAGGATACGACGCCCAGCGTGAGTATGTCATCCCCGACCTGCGGCAGTTTTATGGCGCTGCGGTCTGGGCAGCCGAAAGTCCGTCCGCGTCGCCTGCAATTCTCGATGTCGGTGCAGGGACCGGGCTTTTAAGTGCCATGCTTCTTTTAAAATATCCTGCCTCAACGATCACCCTGCTGGATATTTCGGAGAAGATGCTTGCTGTTGCAAAGGAACGGTTCTCCGGCTGCAAAAATGTTGTTTTCCGGACCGGGGATTATTCCCGGGTGGATCTCAGCGGACCCTACGATCTCGTCTGCTCGGCGCTCTCGATCCACCATCTCGAACCGGCAGACAAACGCCGGCTCTTCGGGCGGATATTTTCCGTGCTTGCACCAGGCGGGGTATTTGTCAATGCTGACCAGGCCGAGGGGGAGACGCTGTACTTCACCAGGAAGTACCGGGATTACTGGGATGCTTTTTTACAGAGGGGGCCGCTCGACACACAGGAGTCTGCGGAGATCCGCCGGCGCCGGGACACGCTGGACAAGAACGAGAAATTATCCGTGCAGCTTTCGTGGCTGCACGAGGCCGGTTTTTCCGATGTGGATGTCGTGTACAAAAACCGGAATTTCATTGTGACTGTTGCACGGAAAGAATAATTTTTAGCCCTGTGTCAGCAGGATTTATCCGTCACAGGTACGAGCACCGGCGTTTCCGGGTGACAAAAAGGAAAAGTAGCGAGGGATGGATTTGAACCATCGATCTTCGGGTTATGAGCCCGACGGGATATCCTGACTACCCTACCTCGCTTCCTATAATCAGGACTATAATATAGATGGCAGGCGCTGATATAGTTTACTAAAAAAGGACTGTCGGAAGACCGGTCCCGTTCGCTAGATTCAATTATCAGCGCTTCCCAATTTTCACCTATGGACGATAACGAACTTGAGGCGATCCGCGAAAAAAGGATGGCGGCATTAAAAGAAAAGATGGAGCGCCAGAGCGTGACAGGCGCCGTGATCACGGTCGACCAGCTGCACTTTGGCGACCTGCTCCGGCAGCACCCGGCGCTCGTGGTCGATTTCTGGGCCGAGTGGTGCGGGCCGTGCCGGCGGGTCGGGCCGGTCATCGAGGAGCTCGCGCAGGAATTTGCCGGGAAGGTCACGTTCGGAAAATGCAACACGGACGAGAACCAGCAGCTGGCGATGCAGTTTGACATCTCGGCGATCCCAAACATCGTCTTCTTCTCGCACGGCAGGATGATGGACCGGGTGATCGGGGCGTACCCCAAGGAAGCGATCCGGGAAAAAATTATACGGAATTTCCCGTGAACGGGACACGCGGATTTTATCCGGGAGCACACCCGCCGGATTCCGATCCACCGGATTAAAAAACAAATTTTCCTGATGCTGTTTTATTCACAGTACGGATCGTTTAAAAATTCTTCGTAGACTTTCTTTGCCGGCCTGCCGCCGCGATGGCTCCCGTGCGACCGGTGCTGTGACTCCGCATGTTCTTCCTCGTTCTCTGCAGCATCGAGATTTTCCCCGGCCGGTTCCTGGGGCCGTGGTTCCGCTACCGGATGGGGCGGCTGGTTATGATGATCCCGCATGTGATGGGGATACGTGCCCCGTTCGTGGTGCTGGCGGGGCGGTTGTTCCTGATGCGTTTCCTCAGCCATAGATATCAGTTATCATACGGGTCACGATACAAAAAACTTATTGTTCCCGGCCCGGCTCCCGGGCATGGGACATGTTCCACCGGGCAGGATCACCGGTACAGCTACCGGTGTGGCAGCAGCCCAGGTCACTCCCCGGCATACAGTGTTCCCTCCTGGATCTCGATGATGAGGGCTCCTAGTTCCTCGACAACCTTGAGCAGGTCCGGGCCACCGGTGATCACCGGACTCACATTATCAAATTCGCCAATCGAGAGAACCCAGGCATTTCCCCAGACCTCAAACCGGGACAGGTGCTTTTTCCAGAAAATACCTGCAATGAGCAGGATAACACCGATAACGCTACACGCGATCCCACCGTACTCCGGGAGCGTGTTCCCTTTCAACCCGATAGCCGTACTCAGCCCTGCAAGCAGGACAACAATTCCAAAAGCGATGAGACCGATACGGAACCTCATCGACTGTACGACACCGACTCCCCTGATGTCAGCGAGGTTGACCTGCTGGAAGAGGGATTCTGTTTTTGGGTCAAAGAAACTCTTGACAGAAGAGTAGGCGACAAGTCGTTTGCTGGTCACGGCAAGGCTGACCTTAGCCTTCACCGGAAAATACAACCGGAAGCCGTCGTACTCCTTGATCAGGGTCTCATTCTGCGCAAACCCGATAAAATTACGAATATCTGCCATGTCCGCACCGATTCCTCAGGGGTACCTTTGGTACACAATTATTACAAAATTGTGGTCGGGAGTATGATGAGGAACTGCCAGTACTCCCTTCCATCAATCGATAAAATGAACACGTATATACGTCAACGTCTAATTATTATCATCAGTTCGGACCAGCGGCCATGTCTAATGTTACCACGCTTCTTGATGCAAAGAGTGTTCCCGAAGCAAAAGCGGCCCTCATCTGCCCGTCGCGGAACGAGACGTACAGTTATTTACAACTCCGCATGGAGATGAACCGGGTCGGGAACGGCCTTTTGCGTCTTGGAATAAAAAAAGGCGACCGGGTTTGCATCTATCTCGACAGTTCGCCCGAGTACCTGATCAGCTATTTTGCGATCTGGCGGATCGGTGCCGTGGCCGTCCCGACAAACATTGTGTACCAGGGAGAGGAACTGCTGCATGCAGTCAGCGATGCCGGTGCCAGTGCGATTATCACGGATGTGCGGGGTGTGGGCATTGTCGCGGAAGTACAGAAAAAAGCCCCGGCCCTTGCCCATATCATCTGTGTGGGAGGAACGGGAACCGGTGTTGTTGCGTGGGAATCGTTTCCCCCGGCCCCTGCATCCATGCGGGCGGCCAACTGCGCGATGGACGATCTCTGCCACCTCCAGTACACGGCCGGGACGACCGGAAAACCCAAAGGCGCCATGCTCACCCACGGCAACTGGATGACGGCACTTGACGCGGAGAGGGAAGCCCTCCGGCTCAGGCCGGACGATGTGTATCTCGGGATCTACCCGATGGGCCACGTCGGATTATCGTGGGGATTTGCCGTGCTGCGGGCCGGCGGGACGTTCGTGATGATGGAGCGTTTCGAGCCGGAGCATTACCTTACGCTTGCCGAAAAGTACCGGGTGACGGTCCTTGCCGGTATGCCTCCGGTCATCCATACGCTCGTCCACAGCGCACCGGGTACAGAAGACCGGCTCCGCACCGCCCGGCTCATCATCTCGGGTGGGGGCCAGTTGCTGCCCGCGGTCTGGGAGGCGTTCGACAAGCGTTACCATATCCCGGTCGCGAACTCGTATGGCTTATCGGAAACGATCGTGATCGGGTCCGGCACGACCACTATCCCTGAGTACCCCGATCTCACCCGGCACTACCAGAGTGTGGGTGTCGCTGTCGGTTACACGGAGGTCAGGGTCGTGTCCGTGGACAATCCGGAAACAGAGATGCCCGCAGGAGAGGTTGGCGAGATCGCGCTTCGCGGGCCGTCCGTTGCACAAGGTTACTGGAACCTGCCCGAGGCAACAAATGCCGTCTTTCAGGCAGACGGCTGGTTTTTGACGGGCGACATCGGGTACATGGATGCTGACGGCATACTCTACATCACTGACCGGAAAAAGGACATGATCATCATGTCGGGCTGGAAGGTCTATCCGACCGAAGTGGAGAACGTGGTCGTCCAGCACCCGGCGGTCGCGGATGTGGCGGTCTTTGGCGTCCCGGACGAGCGGCGGGGTGAAATCCCGGTGGCAGCGGTCGTCGTGAAGGCCGGCACCACGCTTACCGAAGAAGAGTTTGAATCGTTCTGCCGTATCCATCTTGCCGGCTACAAGGTTCCGCGCCGGCTTATCATCGTAGACGCCCTTCCCCGGGTGCATGGCTGGAAACTCCTGCGCCGTACCCTGCGGGAAAAATTCGGCGGAATCCGGTCATAAAGCAGGATTACAAAAATATTCTGCGACAAAAACGGCTCAATTTTCGGAACCTTTTTAACCATCCGACCAATAATGTTAGCCGGAGCACCCGAACGTGGAGACAAAAAGTCGGATTGCTGATGTCTCGATCAACGGCAGGCCAAAGAAGCGATCTACTGGCATCGTGGGCCTCAACCTTCTTCTGGAGGGGGGGTTTCCCGAAGGATCGATTATCATGGTGTACGGCACGCCGCTTGCCGGTGTTGACCTTGCCGCGATGCAGTTCTGGAAAGTGGAAGGTGAAGAGGGCACCTACCTGATGAACGACGGGGACGTGGAGACGGGCATGGTGGATGCCGATGAGCTTCACCCTGAGATGTACCTCCCCCAGATGATCGGCGGGAGAATCGTCGTTGATTCTTTTTCAACTATTGTAATAAAATACGGGATCGACACGGCACTGAAATTTTTGCGGCTCGCACGCGATGAGATGCGGAAGCGCAAAGCAAATATGATGTTTATTGTCTATTCAAATGTCCATACCCCCGTCGAGATGACACGGATCATGCGTGCAGCGGATCTCGTGGTGGAACTCAAAACAGATGTTCACCAGAGCGAGATCGAGCGGACGCTTGCCGTGCACAAGATCCGGGATGCCGCCGCCCCCCAGCGTCTCCTGCCGTTCATTATCACGGAGCACGGGATCGAAGCATCGACGACATCGAGAGTCGTGTAGGTGCCGGTGTACCTGATAATCTCCTGCTTTGTTTATAGCGACAGTGTCTGATCCATGAACCGAAGGGCCGGATCGTTTCCTGCGATCACCTGTAGGGGAGTGGATGATTTCGGAAGATCTGCGGAAACGGACCGAAAACTTCATCTCAACACTCCGGTCCCGCGACCGGACGATTTTCAGCAAAAGTTCGGGCAGGCATCGGGAAATTAAAAAAACAATCTGGTTAAGACCACGGGATCCTGGAAGAAGTACGACCCGTTCGTTTTAGGAAACGATCTTAAAAAAGGGGTTTTGAGGATGAAACACGATCCGGGCACGGGGACCACATCGATTCGTATTAACGCAAACCCGTTCAAGATCTAATAAGAAAGTATTCTGCAATGGCTTTCCGGGGAATTTTGGTTTTCCCGGGGGTTACCATGACCGCAAAACCTGATTCTGCCACCCTGATCTTCGACCTGCTCAAGAAAAATCCCCGGGGCCTCAACATTCTCCAGATTGCGGAAAAGACCGGGATCAACCGCATGTCCGCAGGCCGGCACCTGGACGTGATGGCCGCACAGGGCCTTATCGATATCCAGATGGTCGGAAACGCCAAGGTGTATTTCCTCTCAAAGCGGATCCCAGTCACCACGTACATGGAATACACCTCAAAACACTACTGCATCACGGACAGCAGCCTCAACGTTGTCCAGCTCAACAAGTGGATCCCGGATACGGTCGGGATGGCCGAAGAGGATTTTATCGGCCGCTTCCTTCCCGAGACCCTCGAAGGAGTGGTAGTCAACGTGGACGAGTGCAGGGTGGCGATGGAAAGAGCCCTTGCCGGCGAGGCAGGCACCGTCATTGTGGAAGAGGACTTCCGGGGGACGCACAAGTTTTTCGAGATCCTGCACATGCCGGTCCAGTTCCCGGACGGCTCGCTCGGCATGATGGCAGTAAGCCAGGATATCACGGACAAGAAGAAACTCGAAATTGCGCTGCGGGAGGAGGAAAAGTTTTACCGGGATCTTGTGGAGCATATCCCGGATACCGTCTTTTCTGCCGATGCCGAAGGGAGGATCACCTATATCAGCCCCCGGATCGCGGAGTACGGACGTGCACCGGACGAACTCTCCGGCAAGCCGTTTTTTGACATTGTCGTACCCGAAGACCAAAAAGCCGTCCTGACCGGGTTTGCCGCCACCCTCAAAAAAGGGACGGCGACAGGAATCCGGTTCCGGATAGCGGACAAAAAGGGTCGGGTGGCGTGGATCGAAGGGTCCTTCATGGCCCTGACGGATGCAGCGGGTGCCTGTACGGGGATAAACGGCGTGCTCCGCAGTGTCCCGGGGCAGCCCCGATAAGGCCGAATGCAAAATTCCATAAAGAAGTAAGTTATCTGGCTCACGAGGCAAATCGGTACCGCCAGTCCCAAGTGATAATCACTAGTGATTCGCAATTTTTTTAAGAGTCATATTATCCCAGATCCTAAAAGAAGAATCCCTTCGAATGGTTCCTGCCGGGATTACTTTACCATATACTAGGGACCGGTCGTTTGATGGGATTTTTTTTAGAAAGGATCTGTGACAGGCCCGGTGCCGGAAACGTGAGGATATGATATGACGAGAATATTTTCAAACGGTTCGGGACGATCCATCCCTATTCAGGTATTCCTGCTGATCGTGATCATAGCGCTTGCACTGGTGGCGCCGGCCCTGGCCGATCCGGTAGTTACCATAGATAACTCGTCGGCAACGGCAATCGCAGGTAACTTAAGCAAAGTCGATGACGGCGGAACGCTGATCCTCATGCCCGGGGTCTACCGGGAGCACGATCTTACGATCCCACGCAACATCACCATCAGGGCCGACACCGCCAACGGCGGCAGCTCAGCAGACACGATCATTGACGCCCGGGGTTTGGGCAGGATCTTCAACGTAAATACCGGCACCGGTTCCCTTTCTCTCGACAACCTGGCCCTGCAGAACGGTGCGGTGACCGGTGAGAATGGAGGAGCAATCAATGCCTCCGGGGAGGTCTCCATCACCTCATCCACCATCACGAACTGCTCGGCTAATGCCGGTGGCGCTGTCTCCACACTGGGCAATCTCACGGTGACGGCCTCAACAATATCCGGCTGCACCTCGTTAGGGAGCATGGGCGGTGCCATATACACCTATGGGAATACCACGCTCGTGTCATCCAGCATCACGAACTGCGCAGCGCAATATGGCGGTGGTATCTACGTGGCGAACTGGGGAATACTGATCTCGTCAGAGATATCCAACTGCACGGCACAGAGCGGCGGCGCTGTCTCCGCAGGGAGTGGCGGAGTAATCATGGAGTCGTCCGTGATATCCGGCTGCTCGGCACAATACGGCGGAGCGATTGGAACGGATGGCGATGTAACGATGACAGGTTCATCCACCATCACCAACTGTTCGGCATCAAAAACCGGGGGCGCTATTAATGCCGGGGGGGTGGTAACGGTCACCTCTTCATCCATTACCAACTGCTCGACGGAGGGGGACGGCGGTGCTATCCTGGCATACAATTCTGACGCCTCGGTGACCTCGTCCACTATTGCCAACTGCTCATCTAATGATGGCGGCGCTATCAACACAGAGGGCGATCTCACGGTGACAGCCTCAACAATCTCCGGATGCACTTCGGGCGACTTAGGCGGTGCCATATACTCCTATGGCAATACAACGCTCGTGTCATCCAGCATCACGAACTGCTCAGCACAATCTGGCGGTGGTATTTACGCGGCGAACTGGGGAATACTGATCTCGTCAGAGATATCCAACTGCACGGCACAGAGCGGCGGGGCAGTCTCCGCAGGAAGTGGCGGAGTAATCATGGAGTCCTCCGTGATATCCGGCTGCTCGGCACAATATGGCGGAGCGATTGGAACGGATGGCGATGTAACGCTGACCGATACATCCACCATTACCAACTGTTCGGCATCAAAAACCGGGGGTGCTATTAATGCCGGTGGAGTGGTCACGGTAACCTCTTCATCCATCACGAACTGCTCGACGAAGGGGAACGGCGGCGCTATCCTTGCCTACCGCAATTCTGATGTCACTGTAACCTCGTCCACGATTGCCAACTGCTCGGCTGCCTATGGCGGTGCAGTCTTCTATGGCGGCCCACATATGCTTCCCAAGGGTTCATGCACCATCAGCTTTTCCCGGCTGGTAAATGACAGCAGCCAGGGTTATGCGGTCAATGCCACAATTCCCGTCACCGCCACGAAGAACTGGTGGGGCACGAATAGTCCACACTTTTCGACCTTGGTACATGGTCCGGTATCGTATGACCCCTGGCTCGTGATGGACATCTCCGCTGCACCGTCATCAGTCACAACCTCCCGGACCTCTTCAGTCCGGGTAACTATCACCAACACCTCTGCCGGCACTGATACCGCGGCTGGGGGAATTTTCGTCCCGGACGGGATCCCGGTTGCCTGGTCTTTTACCGGCGTTTCCGGTCTTCTCCAGCCAACTTCGGGAAACCTCGTGGCCGGTGCGGGCACCACCACATTTGCACCGTCTTCGGCAGGGAATGCAAACATCTCTGCCACCGTTGACGGCCAGACCGTTTTTGTGCCGGTAACGGTCACCTCTTCTGACAGCACCGATGCCGATACCTCCGGGGACTCCGGCCGGGGCACATCGTTTGCGGTAACTGCACCCGGAACCCCGGCCGGCGGCACGATGACCTTTGCCGTCAATGAGCCGATCAGCGCCGGCAGCACGGACTATACGTATGCGATCACCACGGTGAGCATCGTACCTTCGGGAACGCTTGGCTCAACCGATCTCACCGTCACCGATACCGGTGCGACCTCGCACGCACCGGACGGCCGGACCATCGCCGGGATCGTCGCTATATCACCGGTCGCGGTCAACCCGTCCGCGATCAGCTCGGGCACGATCACGTTCGCGGTTTCCGGTGCATGGATTTCGGCGCACGGTCTTGCCCCGACAGATATCGTTCTGATGCGGTACCATGATGGCACCTGGGCAGAGCTGCCCACGACGTACCATTACACGTCCGGGAATGCGTATTACTTCACGGCGACAACACCGGGTTTCTCGTACTTTGCTATCGCGGCCCGGGCCGGCACAGCCTCCGCCAATGTGACCGTGACAGAACCGGCGGCCGCATCCGTCCCGGTCAGCACAACACAGGCTGTAGTTGTTACCTCACCGGCCCCGGCATCCATGAAGACTGCCTCTGCCGGGACATCCGCCCCGGTCACAACCGCAACCACCGCTGTACCGGCCGGTGCCACCGGTTCGTCCGGCATCCCGGTCCTTACGATAATCCTTGCCGGTATTGGCGGGATTGCAGTGGTGGCAGTCGGTGCGGTCCTCGGCCGGCGCTGGTGGATACGGCGCCAGAACCCGGCGCTCTTTACGAAGTACGATTAATAACGCCTGCATCCCAATTCCCCGTCCGTTCATTTCATCGGACGGGCCGTTTTTTTAGACACCCCGGATCATCCTTGAAATCTTGAGGATCCACGAGGAAAACGCAAGGATAAACCAACGGTTATCTTTCCGCAAAAATTATCGTATATAAGAAAAATTCAACGATTTTTTATCCGTCTATCGATAACTCATATCCAAATACTACCCGGACATTTAACAGGATCTGAAAATCTCTCACCGATTGGGGTCTATTCTGATTTGTTCAATTTATAAGTTCGACATATCCCTTTTCTATCAAATATTTCACACGAGCCATGTATCGAATATAATAATAAGATATATGCAGGATCATACGAGTGATATGCAATGGTATTTACTTTGCAGGCAGTTGACAAATGGGTTGTATCAGCAGTCTTGCTTGTGCTGGTTGTTGCACCATGTACCGCCAGCGGTCCCAGTTCCTTCTCATACACGTTAAGCGGTGTCTACACCCTCAACGGTGCAACCGCAGATGAGACAAACACAACTATTACTTCAGCCACCGATGACGTGTCCGCAGTATACGTCCTCAATAGTGGCGATCTGACCATGATCAACCCGACCATAACAACAAGCGGGGATACTTCTTCAAACGATGACAGCAGTTTCTACGGTCTCAATGCTGCTGTCCTTGCAACATCAGGCAGCACGATAAAGATCTCCGGCGGTACCATTACTACGAGTGGCAGTGGTGCCAACGGCGCATTTCCGACCGGTACCGGATCAACCATCATCCTGTCAGATGTTACGATCAAGGCTACCGGACGTGGTGGTCATGGGGTAATGGCCACAAATGGCGGTGTGCTGACCCTCACGGATGTTGATATCACAACAACCGGGGTAAACAGCGCACCCCTGGCAACGGACCGCGGTAGCGGCACATTGACGGCAACGCGGGGAACAGTCCTCTCATCCGGCACGGACTCACCTGGAATATATTCGACAGGAACAATCACGGTCAACGATGCCACCGTAACGGCAACCGGTGCAGAGGCTGCAGTTATCGAGGGCTCCAACGCCATTATCCTCCACAATACTACCCTTGCAGGGGGAGTTACGAAAACGGGGGGTACCATGATCTACCAGAGCATGTCAGGTGATGCTGCTGTTGGACTAGGGACGTTTACGATGACCGATGGTACTTACACGGCTACGGCGGGTCCTGCATTCTTCGTAACGAACACAAATGCCGTTATCAAGCTGACAGATACGAAGGTAACCTCACTATCGGGTGTTCTCATTAATGCCTCCGGGACGAACAACTGGGGCAATTCCGGAAGTAATGGAGGGATCGTTTCTTTCACAGCGGACAACGAGGATCTGGCGGGTAACCTGATCACAGACAATATCAGTTCAATTGCCGCCACACTAAAGAACAGCTCATCATTGACCGGTTCCATCAACTCGGCCGCATTGATCCTTGACTCATCCAGTTCGTGGCAGGTGACTGGAGATTCGGTACTGACAACCCTCTCGGATTCCACAGGGATATCGGGCACCACCATCACCAACATCTATGGTAACAGCCATACGGTCACGTATGATTCAAGTCTTGATGCAAACAGTGCGTTGGGTGGGAAAACCTATACGCTTGCCAATGGGGGAACGTTAACTCCAGCATCTGCATCTACAGTAATACCGGTTGCCGATTTCACGGGTACTCCTACATCCGGCACAGCACCCCTGATGGTTCAGTTTACGGATACCTCAACCGGTTCTCCCACCTCATGGATCTGGACATTTGGCGATGGGTCGCTCACAAATGCCACCCAACAGAACCCGATGCATACCTATACATCGGTCGGTACCTATTCAGTTTCCCTGACCGCAACGAATGCATATGGCAGCAATACCACAACAAAGAGCGGATATATCACGGCATATTCGGGCAGTGGGATATCTGCAAGCGAGATTGGTATCTTCCGGGACACCACCGGCTCCTGGTATCTGGACTACAACAACGATGGAACGGTCGATAAAGCGGTGAAGTTCGGGAAGAGCGGGGACATCCCTGTGGTCGGTGACTTCAACGCTGACGGAATATCAGATATCGGCGTGTTCCGCCCCTCGGCCTGCTCCTGGTATCTTGATTACAACTCTGACGGGACTGCCGACAAAACGGTGAAGTTCGGCACAAATGGCGACACGCCGGTAGTCGGGGACTGGAACAATTCCGGTATCACCGGTATCGGTGTCTTCCGGAACACCACCGGCTCCTGGTATCTGGACTACAACAACGATGGAACGGTCGATAAAGCGGTAAAGTTCGGGAAGAGCGGGGACATCCCTGTGGTCGGTGACTTCAACGCTGACGGAATATCAGATATCGGCATGTTCCGCCCCTCGACCGGCTCCTGGTATCTTGATTACAACTTTGACGGGACTGCCGACAAAACGGTGAAGTTCGGCATGAATGGCGATACTCCGAAAGTGGGTCACTGGGTGTAATTTCGGCCCGGCATACTTACTTTTTTGCCATCGGATATCACCAGAGGGTTGTGATAAATTAAAGGTTAATATGAGGTATATGGCAGTTACAGCGCGAGGCGTACTTCCTTTGCGGCTTCTGCCATGTTCTTGAGTTTCCAGAATGCCGCTTCGCGGGATCTCATCCGCATGCCGCAGTCGGGATCCACGAGCATCGTTTTGGCACCGAAGATCTCGACGCCTTTCTCGATCCGCTTTTTGAGTTCCGGGACCGTCTCCACGGTTTCCGAACTGGAATCGACACAGCCGAACCCGATCATCCGCCCGGCAAGATCCCGCGATCCGAAAAGGTCGAGGTTTGCCGGGTTTTTCGAGAACTCAAAGTCCAGCACGTTCACGTTAATTTTTAAGATGTCGTCAATCACATTTTCGAGATTGCCGCAGACATGCATACAGGTCGGGACTTTGATGGCGCCGGCGATCAGATCGATCGCCTGCTTTCCCACGGCAAGGTCTGCGACCCCGGTCGAGAAGATCGGTTCGTCGATCTGGATAAGCGTGACGCCGGCGGCCTCAAGGTATTTTGCCTCGACCGCGAGAGCCGCTGCAAGATCGAGCGCCAGCTCCTCCTTGTTCCGGTACATCGGCGTGCTGATGTGGAGGCCGTGGGCGAGCGTGGACGGGCCGGTGATGATGCCCTTGACGTACGGGGATTTTGACCGGGCGTATTTTGTGTCGCTCGCGGTGATCGCTCCGGATGCCGGCTGGATTTTCCCGACAACATCCTGTCCCTTGATGCCGGGCAATTTGCCGGAGAACACATTGATCATATCGCCCCGGACCTGCCCGTCCGAGATGATGTCGATGCCAGCGTTAACCTGGTCGGCAACCGCGGTCTCGACCGCTGATTTTAACGGGTCAAAAAGGGTTTTGAGGCCGGATCCTTTGACCACGGGGTAACTGCCCACAACCGTTGTCGCTAATACCTTGTTGATGAAATACGCCTTCATGGGACAAGCCGGTGCATGTCACGCGGGAAGAGGACTGCTTCGCGGACGTTCTGGAGCCCGAGCATCGTCATGATCAGCCGCTCTGCGCCAAGACCCCATCCTGCGTGGGGAGGCATCCCGTACCGGAACGGGCGCAGGTAGAACTCGAAGCTGTCGGGCGACAGGCCTTTTTTCTTGATCTGCTGTACAAGGAGGTCGTACTGGTGGATACGCTGGGCGCCGCTCGAGAGTTCCATCCTCGGGTGCATGAGGTCGAACGCCTTGCAGATCGAGGGATCGTCCTCGTACGGCATCGCGTAGCAGGGCCGGATCTCGGTCGGCCAGTCGGTGATGAAGTAGTGGGCACCCATTTCGTCGCCGATTGCGTGCTCGGCCCCGGCGGATATATCGTCGCCGTACTTGATCGGCTCGCTGCTCTTCTTCTTCGCGATCTCGATCGCCTCGCAGTACGGCAGCCGGGTAAACGGTGCCTTTGGCACGGCAAAGTCGTTAAGTTCGAGGTTTGCCAGCTGGTCGCCGCAGCTCCGGTTCACGTACTCGTAGGTCTTGACGATCAGGTCTTCGAGGATCTTCATCACGTCATTGTGGTCCGCGTACGAGACCTCGATATCGATACTGGTCGCCTCGTTCAGGTGCTTGGTGGTGTTGTGCTCCTCGGCCCGGAAGATCGGCCCGATCTCGACGACCTTCTCGAATCCGCCTGCCATCATCATCTGCTTGTAGAGCTGCGGGCTCTGGTTGAGGAATGCCTCCTTGTCGAAGTACGCGATGGGGAAGAGTTCGGTCCCGCCTTCGGTTGCGGCGGCGACAATCTTCGGGGTGGTGATGCTGATGAAATCTTCCTTGTGGAAGAAGTTGTTCACCGCGTGCAGTGCGGCGCTCCGGATCTGGAAGACCGCGGCGACACGGGGCCGGCGGACATCGAGGAACCGGGCGTCGAGCCGGGTATCGAGTTCAGCCCCGACTTTTTCCGAGACATCAAGGGGCAGCGGGGTTTCCGCGAGGCTGATGATCTCGAAGGTGTCGGGCACGAGTTCCCTGCCGCCCGGCGCCTTTTCCACAGCCTTTACCGTGCCGATGACCCGGACCACGGATTCACGCGAGACTTTCTTTGCCGCGGCAAGCACGGCTTCCGATACTTTCTTTTTCGGGATGGTCACCTGGAGGATACCGGTCCGGTCGCGGATCAAAAAGAACGCGAGTCCCCCGAGGTCTCTTTCCTCGTGGACCCATCCGCAGATTTCCGCATGGCCGGTCTCCGGCGTGACTGATTGTATGGGTATGCGCATCAAAATCGTAGTACAATGGGACGGGGGGGATAATGGATTTTATGGGCGCGAACCGGGTCGCCCGTGTCAATTCAGAAGGTTTATCCGATTTCCTGTGCGAGGAACATAATCACCTAGGATAAAGACCCCACACTCCCCAGCGGGACACGCGTGGCGGGCCGGGCGATGATAGCAGATGCTGCTCAACGAATATGAAAAGCCGACAAAAACCCATCGCACGATCTTCTGCCTGGCTTGGGCAGGCTGGGTTTTTGATTTCTATGACCTGCTGCTCTTCTCGTTCCTCTTGATCCCGATCGGCGCCGAGTTCCATCTTTCCAGTGTCTCGCTCGCGCTCGTGATGGGGGCATCGCTCCTTGCCACGGCCATAGGTGGCATTATCTTTGGTGCTCTTTCGGACCGGTTCGGGAGAAAGAGCGTGCTCCAGTGGACGATCCTCGTCTACAGTCTCGGGACGTTTGCCACGCTGTTTTCCACGTCCCTCATCTGGCTGCTTGCCTGCCGGATCGTGACCGGCCTCGGGGTCGGCGGGGAGTGGGCGGCCGGCCAGACCTACATTGCCGAGACCTTCCCGGCAAAGGACCGGGGCCGGTACGGATCGCTCCTGCAGACCGGGGCACCGGTCGGGATGATCCTTGCGGCCCTCTGCGGCGGCCTGCTCTCGCCAATCATCGGCTGGCGGGCGTGCTTTGCCCTCTCGGTTCTCCCGGCCCTGATCGTGATTGCGATCCGCCGGTACCTGCCCGAGTCCGATGTCTGGGAAGAGGCCCGCGCTGCCGGGCTGGGCACGCAGGCATCCCGGCCCGGCATCCGGGATCTCTTCTCGCGGAACTACCGGAAGATCTTTTGCCTTGCCCTCGTCCTCTCAATCTTCGGGATGTCTGCCTACTGGTTCGCGTACTCGTGGCTCCCGGGATATCTTGTCCAGCAGCGCAACTTCTCGCTTGCGGCATCAGCTGTCTGGGTGATCATCGTGCAGGCCGGGGCATTTGCGGGGTACCTCAGTTTTGGGATCGTGGCCGACCGTGCGGGACGCCGCCCGGCGTTTACGATCTACGGGATCATCATGGCGACCGGGCTTGCGCTCGTGACGCTCGGCTGGGACCTGATCGCTTCGTCTCTTGCGCTCGTCCTCCTCTCCATGCTCGCGGTCGGATTCGGGACCGGGTTCTTCGGGGGCTTTGGCCCGCTGTACGCGGAGCTCTTCCCGACCCCGGTGAGGAACCTTGCGATGGGCTCGGCGTTCAACATCGCCCGGGGTGTCCAGTTCTTTACACCGGTCATCATCACGCTGATAGGTGCAGCCTTCGGCCTTGCGGCCGGGATCTCGGTTGCCGCAATCTTTGCCCTGCTCGTCGCCCTCTGGATCTGGACATTTCCCGAGACAAAGGGCCGGACGATCCGGGACGTGGACTCACAGGTATCTCCGGATTAAAACGATCTGCCCGATCCGACCCTACATGTTTATCGCCAATTCCGGAGCACGTGATAGTATGACGGATCATCCACCCCATGCGGCCGCCAGCGATGATGGCGGTCAGAAATCCAGAAAGCTCCTGATCGGCGTCATTGCCGGCATTATCATTGTGATCGTCGCTGCCGTGTTCCTCACGCTTAACGTCACGGTCACAACCGGCGTTTCCGGGGACAGCCTCCCGTACGTGACCCACTATAACGTGGCGCTCCCGGACGGGGAAGCGGTGACGATTGGGAGCAGCCGGATCGCGGTGATGGCGTACAACGATTCGGTCACGACCGATGTCGATGGCAACCGCGAGCAGCTGGTCGTGGGCCAGACCCGGATCATCAGCCCCCGGCACGCGAAGATCACCACGCTCGGCATCCCGCTCTATAATGCCGATTTCCAGTTCACCCTTCAGTACCTGGGCTCGACCGGGACGAAAGACAACTTTGACCTGACCGTGAAGACCTCGCAGCAGATCCCGACGTTTTTGCTCGACCGGCTGATGCCGGCTTCGGTGAATGCGAAGCTGGCGTAAATGGCGACAGGAAATATTTTCGGGACTTGTGCAAATACATCCTCTTTTTTTTTAGCCGCCCGCACCGCTTAAAAAAAGTTGTGGGGGGCAGGGGCCCCACCCCCCTCCCCATTTATTTTTCCGGAAGGGGTCACCCCCCCTCCCATCTGCCGGGCCAACAGGGGGTACCCCCTCCCCTCCTTTTGCCCGGTCCGGTACACAAACCACACCTCCAAAATACCGTGGACAAAAATATTCCGTCGGACGCTCTACGCGAAGTCCCGGGTATTTCTCATGCAAAAGTCGCGAGCATCCCACGGATGGATGGAGGGGGTGATCCCCCTCCCCCCCCTCATATATTTTTTTGGGAAGGGATCACCCCCCTCCCCTTTTGCCGGTCCGGGTGGGGGTACCCTCCCCCCACCTGCAAGGAGTTCCGCCACACCCGCGACAGATCAATGCTACTATTAATACGAAAAATCACTGCAAAAATAATTCCCTGCCCGCCATGCCTCTAAAGTGGCCCTGATGCGGGGAGCCCTCATTACTCTGTTTTTTTAGCGGCATTCATGGTCCTGATGTGAGTGTCCGGGGGCTCTCTTAAAACAGCGTCTTCTGGGAATGGTTCAGCTTGATGTGCTGAAGTGCGGCGGGAGTCGTCTCCCGGCCCTGCGGGGTACGCTTCACGAACCCGATCTGGATGAGGTAGGGCTCATAGACTTCCTCGATCGTCCGGACTTCCTCCCCGACCGAGATTGCAATCGTCTTGACCCCGACCGGGCCGCCGGAAAAATCATCTGCGATCACCGAGATGATGCGCCGGTCGATATCGTCAAGCCCGAACTCGTCGATCTGGAGCAGTTCTAATCCGCCTCTCGCAATATCCGCAGTGATCGTCCCGTCGCCTTTTATCACGGCAAAATCCCGCACCCTTCGCAGGAGCCGGTTCCCGATCATCGGTGTCCCCCGGGTTATTCCACGTTCTCCCTGAATTTCTCTCTTTTAGATCACTATTTTACGCGAGGTTTGTACGGACATTAATTTCCCGGTCAGGTCGGCCGGTTTTCCTCCGGGAGGACACGCCATGCCTCCGGCGGGACAAAAATCTCAAACCTTGCCCCGCTGCCCGGCCTACCGGTCTCCGTTATGGTAAAGCCGGTGATCGACACTATTTCCCGGGACAGAAAGAGGCCAAGGCCGGTGTGTGTCCCAAACCCCCGGGTAAACAGCCGGGGCTTGTCTTCGTTCCGTATCCCTACACCGTCATCCTCACAAACGATCCGGAATCCTTCCCCACAAACCCCGCCGGTAAACGTGATGCGGGAGATCGTCTTGCCATAATTAATGGCGTTACTGATAAGGTTGGAAAATACTTTTCCCAACATCGGGTCGGCAAAGACGTCTATTGCCGGCACCTCGTTTCGTATCGCGATCTTCCCGGGAACTGCCTGCGCGACTGCCCGTGCAATGACTGCCGGCAGATTCTGCCACTGTGCCGCTTCCGCCCCAAGGTTCTGGTATTCCCGGGTAAACTCGATCTGTTCCCGGATCTTTGCGATGATCTCGCGCTCTTTTGCGTAGAATTCTTCCGTCTCCTGCGTCGATGTCGCCGTGGAACCAAGCTCGATATAGCAGTCCAGGGCCGTGATATGGTTGAGGATGTCATGCCGCGTGATATTTGTCATCAGCGCGAGTTTCCTGCTGGCGTCGGCAAAGGCAGACTCGGCCTGTTTTCTCCGGGTGATGTCCCGCAGCATGATCAGGGAGTACCATGTTCGCCCGGGGATCCCGGGATCAAACGGGGTACAGGCAGCCTCGTAGTACTGCGGCCGGCCGGATATCCCGAGGGAAATCTCCCGGATGAGGGGCCGGTCATTTGTTTCCCGGGCAAACGGGAACCGTATCTCCGGTGGCATCACCCCGTTAACCGGTTGGGCGATCAGCCGGCCCGGGACGGATCCGAGGATGCGCTCCGCTGCCGGGTTCAGATCGATGATGTCCCCCCGGTCGTCCACCACGATGACGCCGTCGGCGATGGTGTGGAAGACCCGGGAATACGCCACCGGCATGAGCGACAGGAGCTGGTACCTGGTGATCCCGTATGCGGCGATCAGAGCGGAGAGCGAGAAGAGCAGGGGCGCGAGATCCACGTGGGGAAACGGCCCCCATCCGGCCACATACACGATGTTTGCTACAAAGGGAATCGTACAGGCCACAAGAAGAATTGCCATCTGGTAACGGTAGATGGCATATGTGGCCGAGATGCGCGAAACGACCAGGACAAGGCCGAGCACCGATAGTGCATACGAATACCCGATAAAGATCCAGAAGAGCGGCCCGTGCAGGTAAACCCCGACAAACATCCCCTGTTCAAGGACAGAGACGATACTGGTATAATAGAGATGATGCAGGGGATTTGTCAGGACAACGGCAATTGTCACGACCGGGACCAAAAAAAACAGGGAGATCGTTTTTCTGGAGAGGTACCGGGAATTTCCGGTGTAATAGAGGACAATTAGAAACCATGCCACCGGGACGGTGACCATCCCCGGGTACTCCACACAGACAAAAAGGAATTTTGCGGCTGATGAGACGCTTAAAAATTCCCCGGCGTCACCCAGGTTCCAGAGCGTGGCGGCGGCAAAAAGAAGGGTGAAGTACGGGGCGACGGGGGATTTCCAGCGACGCCAGCTGATGATGGCAAAGGTCGCGGTCGCTGCGGCAGACAGCAGGAACAGGAGAATAACCGGAGAAAACTGAAGTTCCACAATCCACCAGACAACGTTGTTCCTGAATTGGTCTTATTATGATTATTATCACGTATTTTCTGGGACTTAAGGATTTTCAATCCAGAAGTGCCGGGAGAAGAAGGAAAATCCGGATATGATACAAAACGGGATATCGCCTTCTTTTTAAAACAGCGTCTTCTGGGAATGATTCAGCTTGATGTGCTGTAGTGCGGCGGGAGTCGTCTCCCGGCCCTGCGGGGTGCGCTTCACGAACCCGATCTGGATGAGGTAGGGCTCATAGACTTCCTCGATCGTCCGGACTTCTTCGCCGACCGAGATCGCAATCGTCTTGACCCCGACCGGGCCGCCGGAAAAATCATCTGCGATGACCGAGATGATGCGCCGGTCGATATCGTCAAGCCCGAGTTCATCGATCTGGAGCAGTTCTAATCCGCCTCTCGCAATATCCGCAGTGATCGTCCCGTCGCCTTTTACCACGGCAAAATCCCGCACCCTTCGCAGGAGCCGGTTTCCTATCCTCGGTGTGCCCCGGCTCCGGGCAGCGATCTCGGCCGCCCCTTCGGGAGTGATCGGGATCTTAAGGATAGCAGCACTCCGGGTCACGATCCGGACAAGATCCTCCGGGGAGTACAGGTTCAGGCGCACGAGGATCCCGAACCGGTCCCGGAACGGCGAACTCAAAAGCCCCTGCCGGGTCGTCGCCCCGATCAGCGTGAAGTGTTCGAGCGTCAGCTTGATCGAGCGGGCGCTCGGGCCCTCCCCGATCATTACATCGATAAAGAAATCCTCCATCGCTGGGTAGAGGATCTCCTCGACTACCGGGTTCATGCGGTGGATTTCATCGATGAAGAGCACATCTCCCCTCTGGAGTGCGGTCACGATGGCGGCAATGTCCCCCGGTTTTTCAAGCACCGGGCCGGTCGTGGTTCTTATCGCCGCGCCCATCTCGCGTGCGATAATATGCGCGAGGGTCGTCTTCCCAAGGCCCGGCGGCCCGGCAAACAGGATGTGGTCGATAGGCTCACCTCGCTGCCGTGCCGCCGCGATCGCGATCCGGAGCGCATTTTTTGCCGGCTCCTGCCCGACAAATGCATCGAGCGTTGCCGGCCGGAGCGTCACATCCTCCTGCTCGTCGGGCGTGGGTTCCGGGGAGATAATCCGCTCGCTCATCGCCGCTCACCCTCCTTGAGAAGCACGAGCGCCGCCTTGATGAGCGCCTGGATCGTGGGCTCTGTCATTCCCGCCGCCGCTGCCCGCACCGCATCGTACGCCGCCTGCTCGGCAAACCCAAGCGAGACAAGAGCGCTTGCCGCATCCCTGACGATCCTGTCCGGTGTCCCGGCCGGGGCAAGCGCCATTGCGTCCTGCACTTTTTTCATCTTGTCCCGGAGTTCGAGGATCAGCCTCTTTGCACTCTTTGGCCCGATACCCGGAATCCGGGTCAGGCACTTTTCATCCCCGGAAAGGATCGCGAGGACAAAGTCCTCAAGGGAGATCCGGGAGAGGATATTGAGCGCGATCTGCGGGCCGATACCCGTGACCCCGATAAGGATGGTGAAGAGTTCGAGTTCGCTTGTATGCAGGAACCCGTACAGAGTAATCGCGTCCTCGCGCACGGCCATGTACGTGTGGAGTTTCACTTTCCCGGGCGCGTGGGCGATCTCGCGAATCTCCGGCTCCGGCACGTGTACCCGGTAACCGATACCATTGACCTCCAGCACCACCCACCGGTCACCGGTCGTGACCGGTGTTCCATCCAGATACGCAATCATTCTTACTATCTCATGACGTGGATATGACATAAGGCAATCGAAAGGCCGTCCGCAGCGTCATCCGGCGTTGGGATCTCATCAAGGTGGAGGAGCCGTTGTATCATCTGCTGCACCTGCACCTTGTCAGCCCGGCCTGACCCGGTGATCGCCTGTTTGATCTGGTTTGGCGTGTACTCCGTCACCGGGATCTTCCGCTGCTCTGCCGCGAGGAGGACGACGCCCCGCACTTCGCTCACTCCCATCGCGGAGGTGATATTTTTTGAAAAAAAGAGTTTTTCCATCGCAAGAGCGTCCGGGGGATAACGATCGAAGAGGGACTGTAAGCCGGTATAGATCTCAAGCAGGCGCTCTGCCGGCCGGGTCCCGACCGGAGTTTCAATGCACCCGTAGCAGACCGGCGCCGGGGTGCCCCGGTCCAACCGGATCACGCCGTACCCGAGCCGTGCAAGTCCGGGATCAATCCCTGTCACTATCATGAACTGTACCTTCCCCGGCAGTACCTGGTTATCTAGTGTTACGACACCCGCCCATAAAATCCTCTGTCCGCGCGCCTTTCCGGTACTATCTGCTTCATACAACTCTCCGGATTCCCCTTTTCTGGCAAATTGAGGGATAAATACTATTTAGGGCGGCGTATAATATGGGGATAGTGATGATTTATGAAGACTGCTAAACGTCCGACTTACTCGTTCCTCATCCTTGTGATCGGGCTTATCCTTATCAACACGCTGCTGGCATGGCTTTCCCTTAAGATTTCCCAATTTATCAGTCCCTCTCTTTCAGCCAGTGTTTCGATGGTCTATATTGCCGTTGCATTCATGCTGATCTTTACGCTCTGGTTTGGCATGTACGGAGCGATAGCCGCGTATGTCGGCACTTTCATTGGCACGGGTCTTCTCTCCGGGATGCCGGTAACTACTGCGCTCTACTTCTCGCTTTCGGGCCTCTGGCAGGTACTCATCCCCCTTATTGCATTCCGGATATTTGACGTACACGTCGACATGGAGTCCAAGCGCGATCTCTTCCACCTCATCCTCTTTGGCACAATCATTAACAATCTCATTGGAGCGGCGTGGGGTTCGGTGACACTGGCGATCGGGGGGATTAACGTGTGGTCGCAGGTTCCGTCCACGTTCCTGTTATGGTTTATCGGTAATGTGATCGTAACAATCATCATCGTCCCGCTGGTGCTCCGTCATTTCACGCCCCGGGTTGAAAAATCAAAAGTTTTTGTTAAAAATTACTGGTATTAACCGGTTCTCTTTTTTTATTGTTACAGGACACGTGTATTCCTTCACGAGGTTTTTGATTGGTCTCGCTGGAATGGCCGGGTGCCGGGATAAAAAGTCCATATGATAATCCGCATGACGATAGGGACAACAAGGTATGCAAGCATGGAGTATGCGGGAGAACACAGGGCTATTGCAATTCCCGTGCATGCAGCAATAATAAAACTGATCCGATTCAGCGCAGAATCCCGTGCACGATGCGGTTGAACCGATCCGTTCTGGAGAGAGGGGGTGCGGATAATATACTGCCACTGGATAAAGAAAAGGAGACCGAGGATCAGCATATTGACATGGAATATGAGCGCTGCGATCTGGACGTGCGAATAATCCCCGGACAGGTTGGTCGTAAACGGCACCAGTACCACAAAGATCAGGATCAGGATATTGAGCCAGAGTAGAATTTTGTTGACAGAATGGAGGAAATGGAAGTGTTCGTGGTGGACTATCCAGAAACTTGCCAGGACAAAAAACGCGATTACGAAGCTGAGAAATTCCGGGAACATTGTGCCAATATAGTTTGGCAGTTCCGTTGCAGCCTCTGCTTTTGGGATGACAGGTACGGAAAGACTCACGGCAAGCAGGGTCATTGCAAATGCAAACACACCGTCTACCAGTGCCTCAAGCCGGTTTTTTGAGATAAAGTTATTCCCTGAATTTTCCTGTGCTTCCATACTCTTACGTTAAGCGGATTCACGTATTATTTTCTTGTTTTTTGCTTCTGGTATACTCCCATGACTTAAAGATCCGGATAAATGGTATATCACACAATCCGCAAGTAAAATGTCCCCGTGTATTATTACTGCCATGATTACAGTATTGCCGAGGTACAATCGGGCGTGCGACGCAAGCGTCCGCTCATAAAGAGAACTTCTCAAAAAGAAAAAAAATAAACAGGATTAATGTAATCAGAACCGGGGTTTCCGGTGTTTGGGCAGGCAGTCCCTGCAGTAAACCGGCCTACCCTCAGTTGGCTTGAAGGGGACTTCGCACTCTTTTCCGCAGTCTGAACAGACTGTCTTTGTCATTTCTC
>Ga0172381_10000194_pt1 | contig 74206 bp, 50 predicted proteins | sample Leawel6488metaG_FD_119754 | JGI IMG/M metagenome (GOLD analysis project Ga0172381, IMG submission 119754) | Leachate microbial communities from a municipal landfill in Southern Ontario, Canada - Leachate well 64-88 metaG | ecosystem: Engineered > Solid waste > Landfill > Unclassified | place... | reverse complement strand
CCAGCCCATGCCCTGGGCATAGTTGGCGTCATAGCCAAGGGAGCCCAATAAGGTAGATGCGCCGGTTTCTTTGTCGATTTTGTAAGCTTCATCGTTAACGAGGTCAATGGCATACATTTGACCGGTTCCGTCAACAGTTACATCAATAGCGCCGGGGATACCCGTTGCACCAATAGGCGTAGCTACACCAGTTTCCATATTAATGGTATAGATGTGGGATTCACTGATATCCGTTGAAATACCATACATAATGTTTGTGGTCTTGTCAACGGTAATACCAGTCCAGTCTTCTCCACCAGTAGTGGCGCATGGGCCAATGGATGTAACAGCACCGGTCGCAATGTCAACTTTCTTCAATTCGTTGTTATCGGCGTCGATGATATACATAAAGTCAGTATTCACTGCATCGAATGTCCCACCAAACGGGTTATAACCTTCAATCGTACTGATGGTGGTGGTTGTTCCAGGATCATCGGTGTTGAATGAGAAGAAGGTCATTCCAGGATAGATATCGAATGCATAACCAAGTGACCTGCCTTTCAGCTGGATTTCCGGGGTACCGGCAACATGGGTACCTTCAGGGGCCCTGCCGATAGAAGGGGCAGCGGTCCCGCGCGTGAATACGCTATTGCTTGCAGGGACCGAAACTTTTTGTTTATCGGTCGAAGCAGCTACAGCAGCCCAATCCAGGGTGCCATCACCGGTATTCTGGACCGTAAGGGTCCGGGTGATAATTTCTCCGGATTGAACTGTATCATTGATTTCCAACGGGTTGATAACCATGATCGGGGCTACCATCGCGATGTCGTAGGTTTTGGTTTGAGCGCCAACAACAACAGCGCCGGCAACAGCACTGAACGGGTTGAAACCAACTTTTTCAGCGGTGAAGTCATAGGTCCCGTACAAGGTTTCCGGGAATGAATATACGCCATCAGCGCCGGTTACCATAGTATAAGTATAAACCGGGGTTTCCTCGCGGGTCGCCGTTACGGTAACACCTTCAACAGGAACGCCACCGTGGGTAACTGTACCCTGGAGGACGCCGAAGAAATCTCCGGTAATGGTCATTGATAAGGCCACTTCGGGTGAACCCACATTAGGATCGGTTGCAAAGATGAGGTTACCGGTCACGGTAAGGTCTTTTTGCGGGGGAACATAATTACCATCGAAAGTCACAGTTACAACCTGTGAACCGCCAGCGGGGATAGCTCCGGAAGGAGGATTGATGCTGGCCCAATTGCCACCACCGCCGCCCGGGAATCCGAGGCCGTCAATTTCACCGCCCATACTGCCAACCAGGGTAGTATTTCCGGTTTCCCTGTCGAGGATACGTAATTCACCTTCGCCCGAGTCGCCATTGTAAGCGGCCAGGTAAACGATGTCAGAAGTGGGATCCCATCCCATGCCTTGTGCATAATTGGCGTTATAACCAATAGAGCCTAATAAGGTGGAAGCGCCAGTAGCTTTGTCAATTTTGTATGATTCATCATTGACAAGATCAAAGCTGTACATCTGGCCGGTCCCGTCGATAGCTACATCAATAGCGCCGGGGATACCCGTTGCTCCAATAGGAGTAGCTTCACCTGTTTCCATATTAATGGTATAGATGTGGGATTCACTGATATTCGTTGAAATACCATACATGATGTTTGTGGTCTTGTCAACGGTAATACCAGTCCAGTCTTCTCCACCAGTAGTAGCGCATGGGCCAATGGTAGTAACAGCGCCGGTCGCAATGTCAACCTTCTTCAATTCGTTGTTATCGGCGTCGATGATATACATAAAGTCGGTATTGGTCGCATCGAAAGTACCGCCAAAGGGGTTATAACCTTCGATTGTGCTGATGACACTCTGGGTTGAAGGGTCATCGGTATTGAAAGAGAAGAAGGTCATTCCCGGATAAATATCAAAAGCATATCCGAGGTCACCTTTACCATTCAGGGGTTTCGAAGGCATTGAAGTGCCCCTTGGGGCGCGTCCGATGGAAGTAGGAGCATCGCTGCGTACAACTTTTGTGTTGTTTGCAGGAACGCTGATGACTTTCTGGGCGACTGTATTATGGATGCTTCCACTCCAATCCACAGGGCCATTACCAGTATTGGTTATGGTCACTTCGCGGGTTGTGGTTGTGCCAATAAGAACAGTTACAGTAATAGAAGTAGGATCAACAGTGACGATCGGGGCCGTCAACTGGAAGTCCAGCGTGGTGGTCTGGTTGCCAACAATGGCAACGGTGCCAACAGCCACGTTGAACCCATCTTTTTCGACCATGTAAAGATAATCGCCTGCTTCAGCGCCGGTAATGGTATATACGCCATTAGCGCCGGAGGTAGCAGTATATTCACCGCTCAGGTCATTTACGATCGAAACAACAGCTCCTTCAACCGGAGTGCCATCAGCTAACTTTGTGACGGTACCGGAAAGGTTACCGACAATCTGCTGATAGACCTTGATGTTATCAACATACCAGTAATTGATGTTGAAGGAATCTTCACCATAAGCGCGGAAACGGACATTGAAGCTTTTCCCGGCTGCAAATGAAGTGATATTGAATGCATAACTGGTAAAGTCGAAGCTACCGTTAACATTTGTGAAATCCTGAACCATCTGCCAGGTTGAACCGTCATAAACTTCAACGGCCATACCTTCGAGGGTTTCGGTCGAGAAGTTATTCAGTGAGAGGTCGAATTTCAGGGTTACATTATCCGTTACAGCAGTGGCATCCAGTATTTTGGAAACCAATGCAAAACTGTAATTTGTAACCTCGGGGCTCCAACCGAATTGTGCGGAAGGCGCGGGGTTACCCATAGAAGTATTGATTGACCAGTTGCTTTGGGCAGGATCAAAGGTCCATTCATTTTCTGTAAAGCCACTTGAGTTCCACTCTTCAACCAAAGGCATCTGGCCGGGAACTTTGACTTTTAACAAAGCAGGAACTTCCTTCACCGGGTGGGTCGGGTCGTTGCTGTTCACAGAAAGAAGACCATTGTAATCTCCAACGGCAAGGCCGGTTGCATCGAATGTAACTTCAACATTCACGTTGTTACCGGCAGGTACTGTTCCGGTTAAAGGATTAGCAGCAAGCCATCCGGTAGGAGGAGGGGCTTGTGTGCTGTCGCTCAGTGCAAAGCCTAAGTTATAATCTTCAGCATCGGGCCATACAGTTGAAGCTGGTGTCCAGGTTGTATAACCAGTGCCAAAACCATCACCAGGGTTCTGCCATTCAAACTCATTCAGGATGATGGGCGCATTTTCCCTGCTCCACATCCATTGATAATAGGTACCATAAGCCATATTGGCTGCAAACGACATCCAGTAAGTACCGGCTGTAAGGGTAGCAGGAGTTGGCAGGAATACGTTCACATTACCGGTTTCATCAGCAATGGCTGCAATGGCGGAATAAGTAGCAACTGCAGTTCCGGGAGCGCCGGAAGCATCGGTATAGAATACGACATCTACTGCGGGAACATCATAACCACCATTATAATATATACCATTCACAAATACATGGCTAACATTCCAGGTTTCTCCTGCAGGTACTACAAAATCGTCAGCGGCTGCGCAGGAATAAGTTGGCATGTCGGGGAAGGTTTGTGAAGCAGAAGCAGTTCCGGAAGGATCACCGGTTTGGTTATAATAAACGGTACGGCTGAATTTGGGTGCATAATTGTTTCCAACTTTTGCGCTGGATGCAATTTTTGAAGGATCTGCAACGCTGGGAATAACTTTGGCGCTGTATTTTTCAACCATTTCAGTCCCTTTTTTCGAGGGGGCCATCGTGGTCACTCTTTCATATTGCGGTTTGATATTGATAACCTTAACCGATTTAACTGGATAAGAGATATCAATGCTGAAGGTAAGGTCGGCCCCACCGGTATTGGCGATGTTCATCGTCTGTGTGGCTGTTTCACCGGGCTGTAACTGCTGGGTGAAGGATGTGGGGGTAACAACAATCTTCGGATTGGTCGGAGGAGCTGCTTCCGTGTAAGAAATATCGTCAAAATAATAAAGTGGGTTGACAATACCAGATGCGCCTGTTCCTGAGAAGAAGTCAGCAGCTGAAAGTTGGTTCAGCCCGGGTTCTCCTGATGTAGGGTCCAGGCTCCACTGCCACGAAAGGACCGAAACGCCATCAATAAACACTTCGGCAAGATCGTTGTCGAGGTCGATCACGTTCGAAACTTCAAACCATTGATCATGGTTGTAAGGATAAGAAACGATCTGGCCTCCCGCGTGTAACTGGGCAGTGCCGGCATCTTCGAAATAGAACTCAAATCCCCATTCGCTGCTTGTGCCGGCGAAATTATGGAGCATGTTGTAGTATCCACCGTGATCTGCAGGAATGTACATCCAGAAATTCAATTCATATTTTCCGGTTGTTTTGTTGCCCATCTGAAGGACGAGGTCATTGGCCAATTCGTCTTTTACTGCATTTACGCCGCTGTGCGCGAAATCAGTGCTAACGTAAGCATCTTCTGTCCCGCAGGGGGCATTGCTCCAGGTAGTCCAGTTCACCGGATCCTGGCAGGCAACCTGACCACCGGCTGTGAAAGCTTCAAAGTCGGTAGCATAGATAGCCGGGCTACCGCCGCCTACATTGATCGTGTAGTCTTCGGTTTCACCATAGGATACTGCTCCGCAAGGAGTCAGCGTACCAGTGTACATAATACGGATCCTCATCCTGTATGAACCGTCGGGGGTACCGGCAGGAGCTTCGATAGAAGCTGTGTACGGGCCGCCGCCGGGGGTACCGGTAACAGTAACAGCAGGATCATCGAGGAAATCATAATTTCCGTTCCAGTCAACCCAGATACCACATTGGTCGGAAGTATATGGGTTACCGTTTGTAACAGTAATGGGCACCGGTGTTCCCGGTGTGACGGTTGTTGAAAGGGCAGAATAATCCGCATAGCCGCCATCGGTACAATCGGTAGTATTATTAATTTCTCCGATGGCTACGTTGCCGATATATTCATCACAGGGAGAGCTTGCAGTGCAATATCCCAGAGTAACCTGAACGGGGCCTGCAGGGTTGGATTCGCCTTCGTCATAAACGGCGGTCACCCTGTAACTATAGGTACCCGAGGGAACATTGTTATCGTCGTACAGAAGGTCAGTTATCGGAGATGATGTGAGTAAGTCGGCATTGCGATAAACGTTATAACCCATTAACACGGCTTTCTGAGCGGGAGCATCCCAGGTCAGGTGAACATTCATGTCAGTAACTGTGGCCTGAAGGTTCGTCGGGGGATTCAATACGATAGGTCCGGTGATATCTTTATATTCCACATCATCCAAATAAAATAATGGAATACCACTGGGATCATTGGTAGCATCATTTCCGCCAAAGATGTCAGAAGCTGATAGCTGGAGCAGTGAACTTTGTCCAAAAGCGCCCAGGCTATACTGCCATTCGTAAATTAAAACGCCATCAACATATAACTGCGCTAAGTCATTATCCAGGTCAATGATATTACTGATTGGTATCCATTGATCATGGTTAAAGTTAAATGTCGCAGCGCCTGCTGCAGTGGCGTCAAGACTTGCGGTACCATCGGTATGGAAATATACTTGCATGGCCCATACGCTGGATGCGCCGGCAAAATCCTGAAGGATATTGTAATATCCGCAGTAGCCGGTCGGTACATACATATAAAGGTTATACTCGTATTTCCCGGCAGTTTTATTGCCCATCGGGAGTACCTGATCATTGTTGAGTACAATTTTTGCCGAGTTTACACCACTATGTGCAAATTCAGTACTGATATAACCATCTTCTGTTGCATTGCAGGGATCTTCGCTCCAGGTTGTCCAGTGCTCCGGATCCTGACAAGCAATTTGCTGACCCGCTATGAATGATTCAAAGTCGGTAGCATAGATAGCGCCGCCACCGGAAGCGCCATAGAAAGTGAAAGGCATACCTTTTGCAGCCCCGCTGAGGCCATCAACGATAGCCTGCCATTCGCTGCCGGTGTACTGTATAGCATTACCCGTTTCAATCTGGCCCGTGATCGTGATGGGGTTTGCCCATGGGCCTGATGAGAGTGAACCTGTTGTTGAAAAGTCAATCCAGTATGAACCGGCAGGAAGGGTAAGTCCGGCTACATTGGCCTGAACACACATGATCGGACGGGCTGTGGTAGTAAAGTCCGAGGCACGGTAACAATTCGTCCAATGAGTAGCAGTCAATCTGTTGGTAGTTAAATCGCCCCAGATAACTGAGCTGGTCGGGGAACTGGGATCGCCATTCCAAATTTGAATGTAGAGCCCGGTAAAAGTAGATGTAAGTGTTGAGTTAGTTTGATACCCGTAAAAGAGAATGGAATCAACCGTCCAGTCTTCTGTGACGGTAAAGTCATCCGCAATCCGGTATCCAAGGGTAAAGTTCATGTTTGAACCTAAAGTGTTTTCGGTGGATGCTACTAGGCTGACATCAGCGCCTCCAACACCTGCACCGGGATCAGTAACAAATGGACCATTTTCATACAACTGGCCCCTGTCACCTTTTGTAGAAAAGTCGATTTTGCCCGGGAAAGGTGTAGTCCTGAAGAACTTTGCGACAGCGCCATCAATCCGGTCCTGCGAAAGATCCGCTTGTTTCACCTGAGCTTCCTTAGCCAATTTGTCCTTTTCTGTTAACACCTTTTGCTGGGCAAAGGTAAAGTTGCCCACCAAAAAAGCAGTTAAGATCAGAAAGATCTTAATTAAACGTAGGTTTGGTTTCATAAATAATGAATTTAGTTAGTAATTGGGTGAATTAAAAAAAATAAAAATATAAAGACCAAAGATAACAAAGAATATATGTAATTGTAACAATAGAGAAACCTTATGTAACATATTGTCATCTTTAGTTTTGGGTGTGTGATAATGAATTTTGTTTGGTCCCTCCTTTTTTTAAGTGAATAAATATACTATTTTGGATTTATATATATAATTGTAATAAGTTGCATATTAAGCATTTAGTTAAAAATATCAGCTTAATTGCATGTCTTTATTAACAAATCAACACCATTTTGACGGAGTAAATGTATAATCTTTTTATGAAAATCTCAAAATTAATTTTCATTTAAAGGAAAGTTTTTTAGGTCTTTTCCTTTAACATTTTCAAAGTAAGGATTTTCTATGTATACCTAAAGATCCGGGGGGTAAAAATAATATTTTTGCGCGGTAAATAAAAATATTAAAGTTTTTTCCGGTAAAGGCTTGGGAATTAGAAAAATTTTATAACTTTGCACTCCCAATTTTATGAACCTCCAATTCTTATAATATCATTAAACATGTACGCAATTGTAGAAATAGCCGGTCAGCAATTTAAGGTTGAAAAAAATGATGAAATCTTTGTCCATCGGCTTGAAGGTGAACCTGGAACACCGATCGAATTCACCCAGGTCTTATTGCTTGATAACGACGGAAAAATCACCGTTGGGAAACCGATCGTGGAAGGGAGTACAATCAGTGGTAAGATCCTCGATCATGTCAGGGGTGATAAAGTAGTGATATTTAAGAAAAAACGCCGGAAAGGATTTCAAAAAGAATCCGGTCACCGGCAGGACTTCAGTAAAATCCTGATTGAAAACATCATCCTGAAAGACGCTCCAAAAACAAAGAAAACTAAAGAAAAAGAGGAAGAAAGCGTTGAAAATTAGGAATTTGGAATTTTGAATGAATTAAGGGTTTATAAATAAAATCGTAAATTGTCATTTGTCAATTGTAAATAACTCAGAGATATGGCACACAAAAAAGGGGCAGGTAGCTCAAGCAATGGCCGGGAATCACACAGCAAACGTTTAGGGGTTAAAATTTATGGAGGACAACTTGCCAAATCAGGAAGTATCATTGTCCGGCAACGCGGTACTGTCCACAACCCGGGATTGAATGTCGGGATCGGCAAAGATCACACTCTTTTTGCCCTGGTCGATGGCATCGTGGAGTTTAAGAAAAAAAGAGAGGACCGCTCCTATGTTTCGGTTTTACCCTTTGAAGAAACGGTAAACTAAATAACAAAGGGTTTTATTTTATTTAAACCTTTCAACAAATCGGCACAGCTAACCCTGATGCCGATTTTTTTTATCGTAAATCATTTATCTTTGCCTCCAAAACAACCCGTTATATGTTACAATTAAATTGTATCCGCGAACACAGGCAGGAAGTGATCGACCGACTGGCAATCAAAAATTTTCAGGGAGAACAGATCATTCAAAATATTGTTGACCTGGACGATAAGCGGCGCGAGACCCAGAAACAGCTTGACGACATTCAGGCACAGGGCAACCAGGCAGCCAGGGAAATTGGCATTCTTTTAAAATCGGGTAAAAAAGAAGAAGCGGGTTTGCTGAAAGAGAAAACGACCCGGTTTAAGGAACAGTCGAAAGAACTGGAAATTGCTTTCGAATCGGTAAAGAAAGAGCTGGATGATCTCCTGGTAAGGGTCCCTAATCTCCCTCACGCTTCAGTCCCTCCGGGAAAAACATCCGAAGACAACCTTGTTGTTTTACAGGAAGGGGACATCGTACCGGTTGCTGCCACGGCAGTTCCGCATTGGGATCTGGCAATAAAATATGACCTGATCGATTTCAATACGGGAAATAAGATCGCCGGGTCCGGTTTTCCTTTATACAAAGGAAAAGGCGCCCGGCTTCAGCGGGCGTTGATCAACTTCTTTTTGGAAGAGGCCCTGAAAGCGGGTTATCATGAAGTTCAGCCACCCTATGTAGTCAATGCAGCCTCTGCTTATGCCACCGGACAACTTCCGGACAAAGACGCACAAATGTATTATGCCGGGCTTGATGATCTGTACCTGATCCCGACGGCTGAAGTCCCGGTGACCAATATTTACCGGGATATGATCCTCCGTTCCCAGGATCTCCCGTTGAAAAATGTAGCTTATAGCGCCTGCTTTCGCCGCGAAGCCGGATCCTACGGGAAAGATGTCCGCGGGTTGAACAGGCTTCATCAATTCGACAAGGTAGAGATCGTACAGATCGCCCATCCTGATAAATCTTATGAAATCCTTGAGTTGATGCGCGAATATGTGTCAGGGCTCATTCGTAAACTTGAACTCCCCTTCCGGGTGCTGAAACTGTGCGGCGGGGATCTGAGTTTCACTTCCGCCCTTACGTATGACATGGAAGTATGGTCATCGGCCCAGGGACGCTGGCTGGAAGTCAGCTCTATTTCCAATTTTGAAACTTTCCAGTCGAACCGTTTAAAACTTCGTTACAAAGATGGGACCGGAAAAACCCATCTGGCCCATACCCTCAATGGCAGCGCTTTGGCCCTTCCCCGGATTGTTGCCGCGCTCCTTGAAAATTTCCAGACCCCGGAAGGGATCCTGATCCCCAAAGCGTTGGTCCCCTATACCGGTTTCGACAGGATCGGATATAATTTCTGATTTTAAATTTACGATTGAAAGTTTTACTTTTACTTGCAATTTGCTAATTTTGTTTTTAACCTAAATTCCCCACCATGAAAAAAATACTGCTGTTCACATTGGTTTTCCTTGCCGCTGAATTTACTTTTGGCCAGTTTACCCTTGGAATTAAAGTTGGTTATGATGCCGCCAAACTTTCAACCAACATTGATTCCGTTACGACAAATTTCAAATCAGGATTTCAGATCGGGGCTTTTGTGCGTGTCGGAAAAAGACTGTTCCTCCAACCCGAAGTATATTACACCACCCAGGGTGGGGTTTTTACAAGCAATATTTCGGACTGGAAGCAAACCATCAAGATTGGCTCAATTGATGTTCCCGTCCTTGTTGGTTTCAAACTGTTGAAAGGCGACTTTATAAACGTCAGGCTCATGGCTGGCCCGATGGCTTCTTTCGTGGTCAATAAAAGCATTGCTGATGGCGGCGCCGATCCTGCCCCATTAACCACCGGCGACCTGAATTCGGTCAACTGGGCCATCCAGGCGGGAGCCGGTCTCGATATCTGGAAAATCACCTTCGATGTAAGGTATCAGCTCGGGCTCAACGAGCTTATAAAAACGGTTGAGAATTATTCCTTCAATTCTTACAACAACGTTTGGAACATAAGTCTGGGCTTTAAAATCCTGTGAAAAGAAAATAATCATTTCTAAATCAGATTTACCATGATCCGGAAAATTGTAGCCTGGATTTTTTCTTTCGTCATTGTGTTTACTTTTTCCATTTCCTGTAAAAAAACACTTGACACAGAAAAGGCAGATTTGCCGCCATGGGAGGATAAAAGCTCAGACTCTGCCACCCTGGAAGTTACTGTTGAAACCCAGTACGGGATTTTTATGACCGGGGCATATTTGAACCTTGCCCTGAGCAATGATAGCCTGAATAACAAAATATGGGTCCGCCGTTCCATAACCGACGGCGCTGGCCATGTGGTTTTTTCCCGGCTCTATCCAAGGATTTATTATGCCAACTGTTATGTATATCTGAACGGGTATTCATATTATGGGAGTTTCAATATTAAAATGCCCCCTCAATCCATTAAAGATACGCTGCTTTATGTACACTGATCCATCGTGAAAGTAAACGGACAGCATTACCGGACAGTCTGGTCCGAAGAGGGCTCGGTTTTTTTCATCGGACAGAACCTGCTGCCTTTTACATTCCGTATTACAGAAGCCAGGACCTATCAGGAATGTTGTGAAGCCATTCGCGACATGAGTATCCGGGGAGCGGGCGCCATCGGGGCGATGGCGGGGTTTGCCATGGCCCTCGCCGCCATACAGGCGCCGGATCAGGGTTATCATGAATTTATTTCCCATGCCAGAAAGGAGATAGAATCGACCCGCCCGACAGCGAGAAATTTGTTTTATGCCGCGGAAAAAGTATTCACGGCTGCCCTCGGGTCCAGGCAGGAAGCGGTGAGGGAAGCTCAGCGCCTGGCCGACAACGATGCTTTAGATTCACAAAAAATCGGGGAGTATGGAAATTCCCTGATCAAAGATGGATTTAAGATCGCGACCCATTGCAATGCCGGATGGCTTGCTTTTGTGGATTACGGAACGGCTTTATCCCCCATTTACAAGGCACAGGAACAAGGAAAAAATGTTTTCGTTTATGCCGACGAAACCCGGCCCCGGTCGCAGGGCGCCAGGCTGACAGCCTGGGAACTCTATCATGCCGGGATCCCGCATGTGATCATTCCCGATAATGCCACCGCCTGGCTGATGGCCCAGGGCAAAGTGGACCTGATGATCGTAGGCGCTGACCGCATCGCTGCCAACGGTGATGTTGCCAATAAAATAGGCACCCTCGAAAAAGCGATCATTGCCCGCGAATTTAATGTTCCTTTTTATGTAGCTGCGCCAACTTCAACCTTTGACCTGAAATGTAACACTGGAAAAGAAATTCCCATTGAGGAAAGAAGCGGGGATGAAGTATTATATATGGAAGGCCTTTCCGAAAAAGGAATTCTGGAACGCGTTTTGGTTTGCTCCCCGGGTTCACCTGCCTATAACCCTTCCTTTGATGTCACCCCGTCAAAATATATCACCGGGATCATCACTGAAAAAGGAATTATTCATCCTGATCATCTTCCTGAATGGAAACACTGACGCCCAAACGATCATATTTTCAGGATATTCTCAGTTTTTTTGGAAGCAACGTAACAGTAACCGTCTGCAACCTGATAATCGGCATCATTTTGTCGAGGCTGCTTGGCGCTAACGGATTTGGCCTTTATTCATCCATCATTGTGGTACCCATCATCGTTATCGGGTTCACCCAGCTGGGAATCAGGCGCAGCGCCATTTTTCATATAGGAAATAAGATCATCCCGGAGGAAAATATTGTTTCTGCCCTTTTTATTTTACTTTTATGGACCAGCGCCCTGAGCATTATCATCTGCGGGTTTGTCTATTTTTTCTCTGAAACCCAGCCTTTTGATCCCCTCATCATCGTCTTTGTCTTACTGACTATTCCCTTGTTGTTGTCGAATATTTTCGCCGGGGGTATATTTTTAGGCAAAGAGGATATCCGGAGAGCCAGTCTTTTGAACGCGGGCCCCACCTTGCTAACTTTGTTGCTGACCATCGTCTTCGTGTGGGCTATAAAATTATCTGTATTAGGCGCATTTTTAGCCCTTCTCGTGGCAAATCTCATCATGTTCCTGTATTCTTATCGCAGCATCATGTTTGGGTATCACTTTTCCATCACCTGGAAATACCATGAACGGATTATCAAAAGCATGATCAAGCTCGGACTGGTCAACGCGATAGCTATTTTTGTCATGCAACTTAATTACCGGCTCGATATTCTGATGCTGAATAAACTCTCCTCCCTTGAAGAAGTTGGCTTTTATTCGTTGGCCATGCAGATTGCCGAACAATTATGGTATATCCCCTATGCCGTTGAGAATGTTGTGCTCAGTCGCAGCGCCAATTCAAAGGACGATGTCTTTGTACATAAAACCGTGGCGTCCATGTTCAGGGTTTCCCTGCTGATTGGATTTGCGCTGAGTATCCTTATTTTCTTTGTTTCCCCTTACCTCGTCCCCTGGATCTTTGGTGAAGAATTTGTCGCTAGTGTCCCAATGATCCAGGTTGTACTTCCCGGTATCCTGATCCTGGTGGGATTTCGCATCCTCAACAGCCGCCTGACAGGAATGGGAAAACCCCAGATCGCCATTTTTACTTTCGTTCCCGCCCTGGTCATTAATTTTATCCTCAATCTCTTCCTGATCCCTTTATACGGGGGTATCGGCGCAGCATGGGCTACCAACGTCAGCTATGCCGTTGGTTCGGTATTTTTCATTATCATATATGCCCGCCAGGTCAAAATGCCACTTTTGAAAATTTTAACTTTCAGGAAAAGTGATTTTTATTTTTTCAGGGATATCCGCGGTTTGTTAAGGCCTAAGTGGCTAAACAGGCCAGAAATCAACCATCATCCCGATGGCAGGTAAAATCGCTGGAATTACTTGTTTTCTCCTAACCGTCTGTAATAATCGGCTCTTTGTTTTTCTCCCCTGTGGTTTAACAGATCAGATAATTTCATATAACGGACAGGGTCAGGCCATAACGCGGCCGCTTTTTCGAGGTAACGGATCCCCTTAACTGTATCTGATCGGTTTAAGTAATAAGTACTGATGTCAATATTTGCCTGGACTGATTTTTCAAGATGACGGATATCATGTGAGTACAAATTATCCAGGTTACGCCAATCATGGTTCCGTTTGACGGTAAGCGTGGCATAGGGTATCAAAAAAAGGATAATGACGGCCAGGATTTTTAACCGCGCATCTATTTCAAGGGTAAGGCTTCGGGGATTTGCCTGAAAAAAAAAGAAAATGAACGCGACCAATGCCATGCAAAAACCCAAAGATGCAGTAAAAACATACCTTTCACCTACTATTCCAGAGACAGGGAAAAATACATTTGAATAAGGTAAAATGGCCAGGAAAAACCAGAAAATTGAAAATGAGATAAATTCCCGTTTCCTGAATTTCAATATGGCAATGGTAAGAAAAATGAAAAATAATGACATGGACAGGACCACGCGGAAAAAGGAAGGGTTGATGACAGGGATTTCATTATACCCGTAATAATAAAGTAAAGGAACCGGGTAAGAAAGTATCCTCAGATAGAATAATAAGGTTGACCATCCGCTATTGAACCTTACCTGTAACCCCTTTTCAACGAAGAGGGGGTTGTCGGTATAACCTGTCATCCGGGTTGGAGGAAAATAAACAAATTGCAGGAAATAATGAATTGTATAAGCCGCGACCAGGATGATCAACATCAGCGGCAGATACTTTTTAGCCGGTAAACCCGTGAAAAAGTAAAACACAAGAAAATAAAGCAACAGAAAAGTCAGAACGGACGAATTACAAAGATAGCCGCATATAAAGATCAATGATGCAAAGACTAAAAAACCATTTTTTTTTCTTTCGAGATAATTCAGCAAAAACCACAGGCTTGAAATCCCGCAGAAAGAAGCCAGTAATTCACCCCTGTAATTCAGGTTAGCGACAACCTCTGTATGGACAGGATGAACCATAAAGACCAAGGCAATCAGGAAGGGGAAAAGGATATTATAATCTTTCAGCAGCCGCTTCAGGGTAAAAAATACAAGCATCGACAGGAACGCGTAAATCATCACGTTGAATAAATGACAGAATATAGTATTCATTCCCCAAAGATACTGTTCGATGGAAAAAATGAGATTTACCAATGGTTGCATGATCTGTTTCCCGGGAATAAGAAAGCTATCGGCGGGAGTATGCCTGGTGATGGTATTTCCGTAAAGCGCCCATGAAAACAGGAAAAAGAACAGGCCAAAAATATGATTGGCTTTTTCCGGCCGGTAAGGAAGGACTTGTTCTTCCGGGGTTTTTTTCCTGGCGGCAACGTTTTTCATTTTGCCGCGCACCGGTCGTATATGATCAATTCCTTGTTTCATTCCGGTATTATAAATCGCGGTAAAGATACTATATTCAGGGGCTTATTGCTTTAATAGCAAGGGTGAGGGCCACAAAATCGCTTACATTCAGACGTTCGGCGCGTAGGTCCAGCATCTGCTTGAGCGCGCTGTCGTCCGATAACAGGGATTTATCAAGAAGCGGACGGAGCGCATTCCGCAGGGTCTTTCTCCGTTGGTTAAAGGCCATTTTAACAACGCGGAAAAACAAAGCCTCATCGCATCCCAGGGATATTACCTCATTGCGGCGTAAGCGAATGACGGCCGATTTTACTTTGGGCGGCGGGTCAAATACATTTTCATTGACCGTAAAGAGATAATCGATCTCAAAAAAAGCCTGCAATAATACACTGAGGATCCCATAAGTTCTGTTTCCCGGAGGGGATGCCACGCGGAGGGCCACTTCTTTCTGGAACATTCCGATAACCTCCCTGACCCGGTGTCGATATTCCAGGGCTTTGAATAAGATCTGGGAGGAGATGTTATAGGGAAAATTGCCGATGAAAGAGATGGGAGATGGGAGATGGGAGATGGGGGATGGAAAGCAGGATAAATCGTATTTCAGGAAGTCAGCCTCAATCAACTTCCCTGAAATTTCGGGAAAAGTCGATATCAAATAACTTACAGCTTCCCTGTCCACTTCCATGAAATAAGGGTCAAACCGGGGATCCTGAAGGAGATATTTTGATAAGGATCCCATTCCCGGACCAATTTCCAATACCAATGGATATTCCGGATTGAGGTAACCCACGATTTTTTGCGCGATGTTTTCATCCCGTAAAAAATGCTGGCCTAAATGCTTCTTTGGTCGTATCATGGGTTCAACTTTCTTCAAATAAATGCCAGGCGCTGGATCCCCCATCTCTTATCCCTTACCCTACATCCGATCCCCTCTCAACGTCCTGAACCGTTTCCGCGCATCCGGTACAAAAATGCTCCCCGGGTATTTTTCCATTAGCTCCTGGTATAAAGCCATCGCCTGCTCTTTGTTGTTCAGTTTTTTCTCAGTCAGCGAAGCGCGGTACATCAGGGCTTCGTCGGCCAAGATCCCGTCAGGATAAACCATGACCAACTGCCCGAAAAGCGAGTCGGCTTTTATAAATTGGCCCTGTTTTTGCATAATCATGGCTTTCTTAAATATAACCTGTTGAAGGATTGGATGTTCTGTGAATAATTGGGGTATTGAATCAAGGGTTTTAAGGGCAAGGTCCTCTTCGTTCCGGTAATCCAGCAGGTCAGCCCGCGCATAATACCCCAATGCAACGGTATTGCTATCGGGGTCTAAGTCCTCGCTAATCAATAGTGATAAAGCAATGGCATCGTTGGCGATGAACCTGGAAGTGGAAGCCTTCAGGATATCCGCCTGGGCAAGAGCCCATTTGAATTCACCAATATAAAAAGAGAGCATGGTGTTTTTGAATTTGGCCTCCTGCCCGATGATATCATTTTTAAATTCCTTATAAACCTGCTGATAGAGTAATGTGGCTTCCCATACGTCATCGGTAAAAAGGAGTATGTCGGCTAATTCAATTTTACACTCGGCTCTTTGCTGGGGAGTGATCCCGGGAATTTCAATGGCATTTTCAAGCAACGCAGCAGCTTCGTCCGTCTTCTTTAAATAAAAAGCCTCAAGATGGGCCAGGTTTCTGGTCAATGAAATACTTTCAGGATCTTCCTGTGATTTCCCGATCTCCTCTTTCATTTCTTTTTCCAGGCCGGTCAGGAGTTGTTTGGAGGGAGAAGGGGCTGATAATGCCATGAGGTACCTGGTATTGATCAACTCCCTCCGGCTCAGATCATAAAAAGGAAAATCCGTTCCCTTGGCGATCAGGTACTGATAACATTCCATGGCCAGCTTATATTCTTCGTTTGATGCGGCCAGCCCGGCTAACTGGACCAACCTGTCGCCACTTTCCTGCAATCTTTTGTCAAGCGCTTTGCCCTGAATAAATGCCAGGTCAAAATCTTTTTGCTGAATAGAGTACCACCAGAGCAATTCAGCATACCAGATTTTATCAGGATACTGTTGTGCCCTGGCTAACAGAACTTTTCGGAAGCGGTCGTTCTTTTCATTGTTAATATCATTGGATAACAGCATCTGCAGCCTATCCTGGACCGTATTCATATAGGATCTGTTGATTTCCAGAAGATCGAGATACTGCTCTATCACACTTGTAAAATCGCCCATACGTTCATATATACCGGCCATCTCCACGTTAAAAGGATAGGAATTTTTTAACAGATCCCGTCCGCGGAGGTAAGTTTTAATGGCATATTCATATTCCCCCCTGGCGCTGAATGCATTTGCCAGATCCGCGATCTGTTGCTGGTTCGGGGTAAGTTTACTGATGGCATCCTCATAAATTTTCTTCGATTTTTCCTCGTTTCCCTCCCGGTATTTCAAATAACCCATATCAACCATGAACCGGAGAGCGGTTGGTTCTGCTTTTTGTTGCTTTTTGATGAGCTTTTCAGCTTTATTATACTCTTTGATCTCCACCCAGCAAAAAAGAAGATACTGATAGTAATAGGATCCCGGCTTCTGCTGAAACAACCGTTCATAAATTTCGGCTGCTTTGTCATATTCATGGTCCTGGTAAAACTGGATGGCTAATTGTTCGTCATTCCCCTGCTGGGAGGCATTCTGTTGAAATGGGAGTAAAGGCCTGTCGGGACGCCGGTCCTGGGAGTAGCAATTGACAACTGATAACTGACAATTGACAACAATGAAAAACAGGAAAAAAGAAAGCCTCTTTTTTCTGACCTTAGAAAAAAACGTAAATCCGGACCCGCGTGGCATTCTCATCTATCTGATCTTTTTTCAGGGGCTAAGAGGTTGACAGCAAACCAGGACATCATTGCCATTCCGGTTTCCAGACACCGTTCGTTCACATCAAATGTGTCGGTATGAAGGTTCGCGTTGATCCCTTTGGAATAATCGGAAATTCCAAGTCGGTACAAGCAGGAAGGGACGCGTCCGGCAAAATAGGAAAAATCTTCAGCGGTCATACGCGGTTCAAGCGTGCGAACATGGGCCGGACCGAGATAATCCTCCGCCCAGCCAAAAAGTTTCCCCGTGAGGACAGGGTCATTATCAAGGTAAGGGTACCCATGGGCAATTCTCACCTCACAATCGGCGCCCATCCCTTGTGCCAAGGCCTTGGAAATTTTCTCTATCCTTTGATGAATCTCATTTCTCCATGTCTCATTATAGGTGCGGACTGTTCCTTCCATTTTTACTTCCGATGGAATAATATTGGTACGCCCTTCCCCTGAGATCTTGCCAATGGATACCACCGATGGGATTACCGGGTCCGCGTTCCGGCTAACGATTTGTTGAAGGGCAACAATGATGTGGGCCGCGATCAGAATGGGATCGGTAACCTGATTGGGTGTGGCTGCATGGCCTCCTTTCCCCTTCACCGTGATGAAAAATTCATCGGTCGAAGCCATATAAGGGCCTGCTTTCATACCGACATCGCCGGCATCCAGGTTATTGATCACATGTTGGGCAATGATCAGTTCCGGTTTCGGATTTTCAAGGATCCCGGCTTCGATCATTTGAATGGCCCCTCCGGGATAAGTTTCTTCCGACGGCTGAAAGATCAGTTTTATGGTACCCGCGAACTGATCCCTCACCTGCATCAGGATCCTGGCTGCTCCCAGCAGGCAGGCTATATGGACATCGTGGCCGCAGGCATGCATTTTACCGGGATGGGCCGATTTATATTCAGTCTCGTTTTTCTCATCAACCGGCAGGGCATCCATATCGGCGCGGAGGGCAATGCACCGGGAGGAAGGGTCCACCCCTTCTATCAATCCGGCAACACCGGTCCCTGCAATTCCGCTGGTATATGGTATGCCATACCCATCCAACTTTTTACAGATGAATGCAGCCGTTTGAAATTCCTCCTTCGAAAGTTCCGGATACTTGTGAAGGCGCCTTCGGATATCCTGAACCTCCTGAAAAAAAGACTTCGATAAACTTTCTATTTGATGTTTAAGTTGCTTCATTAACGGAACAATAAAATTAATCCTCAAAATTAGGAAATGTTTACCTCAGTTGTAAATAAAGTCACTTTTAATCCTCTCTTAATCCCATTTTTCCGATCTTTGTATGTTCAATTACAGGTTGACCATGCCTTATTTTAAACATCTGTTATTTATCCTTCTTATTTTATTGTCGGGAATCTCTTGTCAGAATGACCGGGCAAAAAGCCATGTTACGCAGGGGAGCAAGATCCCTGTGAATAAAGAGAAACCAGCAGATGATAAACCGTTGTTGGAAGCATTGGAAGTACTCCGTAACGATCCATCCCTGAAAAACGGTTCATTGGGGTATCTGGTTGTGGATATTACGGCCAAAGATCCGGTGATCCTGGCAGATTACCGTTCCAAATGGCCGATGATCCCTGCTTCAACTTTAAAAATCTTTGTTACCGGGGCCGCCCTCGATATTTTCGGGAAAGAGATCATTCCGGAAATCACTATAACCAATCTCATGAGCGTAAACTGGCGTTCTTCAAAACTGCTCCGAAAAATAGGAGGAAGAGTGAACAATAACGCCACAACCGGAGAGGGCGTCAAAGCAATACTCAACTATTGGGAAAACAAGGGTGTGGATACCCATGGCATGTTTTTTTATGATGGGAACGGCTTATCGCGCCGAAACGCGATTTCACCCAAACAACTTGTCGATGCGCTTTATGTTATCAGGACCTCACCCTATTTCAGGTATTTCTACGAATCGCTTCCCCTTGCAGGGCTGACTGGCACGCTCCATAAAGCCATGAAAGGGACCGTGGCCGAAGGCCGTATCCGGGCAAAAACCGGTACCATTTCAAAAGTAAAAAGTTTTGCCGGATATGTTTCCACCGTTTCGGGACGAAAGCTTGTTTTTTCCCTGTTGGTCAATGATTTTGATGGCCGGACAAAGCTGATGAAGAAAAAGCTGGAAGCTGTTTTAATCAAAATGGCCGAAATCTGAAGATCAGTTTTGGGACTTTTTTAAGTAGGGGTGGTTTTTTTTATGTTCAGCCATCAATTAAATGATTGCAATTCATATAATTTCCGGTAAACCCCGTTGGTGGCCAGTAAATTATTGTGCGTACCCCGCTCAACAAGTCTGCCGTTCTGCATGACGATGATCTCGTCGGCAAATTGAATGGTCGATAAACGATGGGCAATAACAATGGAAGTACGGTTGCGCATCAGGTTTTCCAGGGCTTGTTGAACAAGCCTTTCCGATTCGGTATCCAATGCCGATGTGGCCTCATCTAAAATCAGAATGGGCGGATTTTTCAGAACAGCGCGGGCAATGCTCAGGCGTTGTCTTTGCCCGCCTGACAGTTTGGCGCCCCTGTCCCCTATGTTGGTACTATATCCCAACGGCATCTTTTCAATAAATTCATGGGCATTTGCCACCTTGGCGGCTGAAATCACATCCGATTCACTGACATTGTCCATGCCAAAGGCAATGTTGTTAAAGACCGAATCGTTGAAGAGGATCGTCTCCTGTGAAACAATGCCCATCAATCCCCGCAAATCACTGATGATGAGATCGCGGATGTCGATACCATCGATCAGGATCTGTCCCTTTATGCAATCATAAAACCGGGGTAAAAGATCCACGAGGGTGGATTTTCCCCCACCCGATGGGCCCACAACCGCGATGGTCTTACTCTTGCTGATGGTTAAATTGATTTGATGCAAAACCGGTTCTGTGTCATAAGAGAAACTCACATCCCGGTATTCTATATCCGACCGGAAATCTTTTTTGCTTATGGCTTCCGGTTTTTCTTCGATGACTTCCGGTTCTGAAAGGACCTGTTCGATCCTATCGATGGAGGCAGCTCCTTTCTTAATGTTATAAAAAGCCTGGGTGATGGATTTGGCCGGTGGCATCAATTGCGAAAAAATGCCCAGATAAATCAGGAATGTTGCCGCATCAAGAAAATTACCCGGCGTGAAGACCAGTTTTCCACCATACCACAGGACGATGGTAACCACGCAGGCGCTCAGAAATTCACTGAGCGGGGAAGCAAGGTCCCTTTTACGATAAAGCCGTATCATCAGGCGATTGTATTCCTGATTGGTTTTCCGGAATCGTTTATCAGCAAAATCAATGGCGTTAAATGCCTTGATGATCCTTAAACCGGAAATGGATTCTTCAATCACCGATAAAATGAAACCCATCTTTTTCTGCCCTTTATCCGAAGTCCGTTTCAGGCTTTTTCCGATCCTGCCGATGATCAAACCGCTGATGGGCAATAAAACAAGAACAAAGATGGTCAGTGAAGGGCTGATGACGAAAAGGATCACCAGGGAAGCAATGATCGTGATCGGATCCCGGAAAGCCATTTCAAGCGAGCTCATGATGGACCACTCAACTTCCTGCACATCATTGGTCATCCGGGCTATGATATCCCCTTTGCGTTTTTCGTTAAAATAGGATAAAGGAAGGATCAGCACTTTAAGATAAAGATCATTTCTCAGATCTTTTACTACCCCATTGCGGACAACTGCCAGAAAATACATGGCCAGATAGCGGAAAAGATTCTTCAGAAAATAAAGAATGATGATAACGAAACCAATATAAATCAACATTCTCTCATTTCCATATTGATTTAATAATTGCCCGGTATAATAATAAAAATTATCCTTGACGACATCATAATCCATTTTAAGTGGCGGCGCTGACGCGGGAATCTCCATCTGGTGAAACAGCATCTGCAGGACCGGTATGAATAAGGCAAAGGATGCCAGTGAAAATATTACGGCAAGAATGTTGAACACTACGTTCAGTAAGGCATACACCCAGTATGGACCGGCAAAACGAAGGATCTTGAAAAAACTCTTCATAAATGCAAAGATATATGTTTACAATTGACTATTGACAATTGACAATTGACAATTGACTATTTTAAATTTCATCCCCCATCTCTCATCTCCTATCCCCCATCTCTTATCTTTTATCGCCTATCTCCTCCATCCCTCTGCATTTTCTGTGTTTTTATTTGTACTTTTGTATTATGGAATCAACCCGACAGCAAAAAATTTCACGCCTCGTCCAGAAGGAACTGGGCGTAATTTTTCAAAAGGAAAGCCGGAACCTCTTTGAAGGGACAATGATCACGGTAACCAAGGTTCAGATCACGAAAGACCTGGCCATTGCCAAGGTAAATCTCAGTTTGTTTGGGACCAAAGATAAAAAGGCTTTGCTTGATAAGATCCGGCAACATACAAGGGAGATACGTCACCAGCTGGCACAGCAGGTCCATGCCCAGTTAAGGATCATGCCTGATTTGCAGTTTTATCTGGACGACTCCCTGGATTACATCGACAACATTGAGCAGTTGCTAAAAGATGGTTGAATTTCGAGTTTCAAATTTTGAATCGGCCCCATGCAATACGATCCGATAAAAAAGTCGTTGGGAACGGTTTTCAACCGGACTCCTAAATTGAGAATATTATTTTACAAGTTACTTGATATATTGCTCTTACGGGCTTGGTATGTGCGTCGGGAGATCAAAACATGGGCCGGCGATCCTAAGGTTCGGAACGATCGCCGGAGGGCCATGTTGGATGCCGGATCAGGTTTTGGGCAATATACCTATTTTTTGTCGGGGCTTAACCCGTTTTGGTTCACCAATGCTGTGGATGTAAAAGAAGAACAAATTGCGGATTGCACCGCTTTTTTTTCGAAGATCAACCGCGGGAATGTCCTTTTTGAAAAAGCGGACCTCACTACCTTTAACTATCCGGATAAATTTGACCTGATTTTATCGGTGGATGTCATGGAACATATTGCCGATGATGAAAAAGTTTTCCGTAATTTTTATGATTCCCTTACACAGCAAGGCATGCTGCTGATCTCAACTCCTTCTGACCAGGGGGGGTCCGACGTCCATGATCATGAAACAACTTCGTTCATTGATGAACATGTCCGCGATGGGTACAACATCAATGAAATTTGTGAGAAGTTGAAAAGAGCGGGATTCAGAAGGACGGAAGCTTCTTACTCCTATGGTCCGCAAGGCAAGACTGGTTGGCGGCTTTCAATGAAATATCCCATCCTGATGCTGAATACTTCCAGGATGTTTTTTCTGCTTCTCCCTTTTTATTACATCCTGGCGTGGCCTGTGGCTTTAATATACAACTGGCTGGATATGAGGAGCCCCCATCAATCAGGAACCGGTTTAATTGTAAAAGCATGGAAATGAATAACATAGTTTTATTTTTGATTTTTATACTTTGAATTTTCCTTTTTATATAGCCCGCCGGTACCTGATTTCTAAAAAATCGCACAATATCATCAACATTATTTCCGCGATTTCCATTACTGGCGTGGCCATCGGGACCATGGCGCTGATCATTGTGCTTTCGGTATTCAACGGGTTTGAGAAACTGGTTATTTCGCTTTTCAGTTCTTTCAACCCTGACATACAGGTTACTGCGGTTAAGGGTAAGACTTTCGATATCAGCGCGATCCCCATCGGGCAATTGAAAAAAATTCCAGGGGTGGCCTATCTTTCCGAAGTTATAGAGGAGGATGCCCTGGTCAAATACAAGGACAAACAGACAATTGTCACGATCAAGGGTGTAAGTGAAGACTTCATACATATAACCGGGATTGACACCATGATGTCGGAAGGGAAATTCATCCTGCAGGATAAGGGCCAGGATTTCGCAGTGCCGGGGTATGGAATTGCTGCCACCCTGGGGGCAAACCTGCAGGATTATCTGAATCCGCTTGTGGTTTATGTTCCCCGCCGGGACGTCTCCTTCGCGGGAGGGTTTGAAACTGCCTTTAATTCAGGGGTGGTTTTCCCTTCCGGTTTTTTCTCTATCCAGCAGGATTATGATGTAAAATATGTACTCCTTCCCCTGCGGTTCGTAAAAGAGCTGCTGGATTATAAAAACGAACGGACTTCACTGGAATTGGGATTGGCAAAGAAAGCAGATCAGGAAAAGGTCCAGGGAAAGATCAAGGATCTCTTAGGAAATGGCTATACCGTCAAGAACCGTTTTCAACAGCAGGAGATCCTTTATAAAATAATGCGATCGGAAAAATTGTACATTTTTCTCATCCTCGCTTTTATCCTTTTCATGGCTACTTTCAATGTGATCGGGTCATTATCCATGCTGATCCTGGATAAAAGGAAAGATATTACCGTACTCCGCAGTATGGGGTGTAACCAGCAAATAATCCGGCGTATTTTTTTCATGGAGGGAATTCTCACCTCATTGATTGGCGCTATTGCCGGTCTGGCCCTTGGGGCCCTTTTATGCTGGGTCCAGATCCGTTTTGGGATCATTGCCCTGGGCGACGCCGACAGTAGTTTCGTGGTAAGCGCTTATCCGGTACACATGCAGGTTTCGGATTTCTTCATTGTCCTTTCAACCGTTTTATTCGTTGGTTGCCTTGCGGCATGGTACCCTGTTTATAACATCCGTAAAATAAACCTTGGAATGGTCAAACTGGATTGATCATGCCCTCTGGGAAATGGTTGTTATCTTCAATTTTCAGGAAACATAAATTTCCAGGATTTTGCATACGGGATCCGGTTTCAGGGTTATATTTTCCATGACCGCGGGCAATAACAAGGCTTCACCTGGCCCGATGCTGACACAATCGGTAGCAGTAGCGATCCCTGCTTTCCCACCAATACATAAATAGATGACGAATGAGTCCAGATCGGAATAATCCTTTTCAACCGGAACGTTTACCGACAGGAGGTTGGTTGTAAAATAAGGACAATTCACCAGGGGAGCGGACTGGTTCGGGATTTCGCGGTAAGGGGTACGGTATGAATCATAGACCTTAAAATCAATAGCTTCCAGGGCTAAATCCGTATGGAGTTCTCGGGATTTACCCAGGCTGTCGAGCCGGTCCCAATCATAAATCCGATAGGTCGTATCAGCGGTTTGCTGAATCTCCGCTAACAGGATTCCGGGGCCCAAAGCGTGGACCCTGCCTGCCGGAATAAAAAACAGGTCACCTTTTGAAACCTTCTCGGTATTTAGAATTTCCTTTAATCTTTTTTCTTTAAGACGCTCCAGGTACATATCCCTGCTTACCTCCTGGTTGAAACCGGTAATCAGTTCAGCCCCGGGCGCTGCATCCAGAATATACCACATTTCCGTTTTCCCGTTTTCCAGTTTTCGTATTCTGGCTAAAGCGTCATCAGGATGGACCTGGATTGAGAGATAATCGTTAGCGTCAATTATTTTGATCAGAAGCGGAAATTCAGTTTTATGCTTTTCAAAAACGCTTTCACCCACCAGTTCATCCATATAGATTTCAAGGATTTCGTTCAGTTCATTTCCGGCTAAAAATCCATTGACTATTTCTGATTGGCATCCCGGGACTCCGGAAAGCGCCCAAAGTTCGCCACAGTTTGTAAGAGGGGAAAAATCCAAACCAAGGTTGGTCCTTATCTTTTCCCCACCCCAGATTTTATCTTTATAAATCGGCTTGAACTTCAGTGGATACAACATAATTTAAACATTCAATTAAGGGATCCGCCCCGAAAATATTTTTTACGACTAATACGCAAAGGGACCAAATATTAAATAAGTGGTAAAAGTAAAGATTTCAGTTTTTGGATCCGGCTCAATAATTATTTTATAACTTTGAAAAGTAGTACACGTACAAAATTACTGAATTTCCCTGTGTTTATGAAACTCATAAATGACTTTATCCCCGAATTGATATCGCTGCGGAAAGAGTTACACCATAATGCTGAAAATTCCGGAAATGAACATTTCACCTCCCAGTTGGTCAAACGGTTTTGTTTGCAGTTTGAACCTTCCGGTATCGTTGAAAAGTTGGGAAAAACCGGACTTGCTTTGATATATGAGAGTGGCAACCCCGGAAAAACATTGATGTTCCGCGCCGATATGGATGCTTTGCCCATAGAGGAAGATATTGAAACTCCTTATACTTCAGTAAAAAAGTCGTTATCCCATAAATGTGGCCATGACGGGCACATGGCCATCCTTTGCGGGCTGGCTTTTTTATTACAGCAGCATCCCATACATCATGGACGGGTGATCCTCCTGTTTCAGCCAGCAGAAGAGACTGGCAAGGGAGCGCGTATGGTCCTTGCCGATCCGAAATTCAAATCTTTACAGCCCGATTACTGTTTTGCGCTTCATAACATTCCCGGGTATCCCCGGCATTCAATTCTGGTAAAAGATAACACTTTTGCCATGGCTTCGGAGGGAATTTTGATCACACTCAGGGGGCATGCTGCCCATGCAGCTTATCCTGAACAGGGGATCTCCCCTGTTCCTGCGATGATCGAATTAGTGGAAAAGCTGCCTCTTTTAATCTCCAGAAAAAAGATATATAAACATTTCGTCCAATTAGCGGTCACGTATGCCAAAGCCGGAAGATTTGGATTCGGGACAGTTCCCGGGAATGCAGAGTTTGCAGTAACACTCAGGGCTGAAGAGGGCCCCGATCTGGAACGCTTACACAAAGAGATAACCAAAATGGTCGCAAAAACGGCTTCCCACTATTATCTTGAAGATCATTTCAAACGGTTCGAGCCTTTCGACGCATCCTGCAACAATCCTTTTGTCGTTGGGGCCATCCGGAAAGTAGCAGAACGGCATCATTTTACCTTGATTGAATTGAAGGAACCTTTCAGATGGTCAGAAGATTTCGGACAATTCATGAACCGGTATCCGGGAGCGATGTTTGGGCTTGGGGCAGGAGAGAACCATTCCGATCTGCATACCTGGTATTATGACTTCCCGGATGAGATCATTGAGACCGGGATTAAAATGTTTTATGGAATCATCCAGGATCTTTCCAATGATTAAAACTTTATGCGTTTTTTGTGGTTCCAGTATTGGTGACCTGCCGGTTTTTGCCGATAACGCCCGTCAGCTGGCAGAAATTCTGATGAAGAAGCAAATTTCTTTGGTGTATGGGGGCGCCAATGTGGGATTGATGCAAGTCCTTGCCGATACGCTTTTAAATGCCGGGGGAAGGGTCATTGGCGTTATGCCACAATCGCTTGTGGAAAAGGAGGTGGCCCATAAAAATTTGACCGAGATGCATATTGTCGCTGATATGCAGGAGCGGAAGGCCCTGATGGCCGACCTTTCAGATGCTTTTATTGCCCTTCCCGGCGCCTATGGGACACTGGACGAACTTTTCGAAGTCCTGACCTGGAATCAATTAGGGATTATCCATAAGCCGATCGGATTGCTGAACATTGAAGGCTTTTACACCTCCCTCCTCTCTATGCTTGACCATGCAGTAGCAGCGAGGTTTCTCCGGACTGAACACCGGAACATTCTTCAGGTCTCAGAAAACCCGGAGGATCTCCTTGAAAAATTGGAAGCGTTTAAACCGGTCATTGCTGAAAAGTGGATCGAACGCCTGAAGGCTGGAAAAATATAAATAAAGATGCTGATAATAGGTATTACGGGTACGCTGGGAGCGGGAAAAGGAACAGTAGTGGAATACCTTATCAGGCAAAAAGGCTTTCACCACTATTCCGTCAGGGCCTATCTCCTGGAAATAATAAGGCAAAGAAAAATGCCTGAAAACAGGGACAGTATGTTCAGCCTTGCCAATGAATTGCGGGCGGAGCATGGGCCCTCCTACGTGACTGATCAGTTATACCTCCTGGCTGAGAGGAATGGTCAGCCTTGTGTTATTGAAAGTATCCGCACCACGGGAGAGGTGACATCACTGAAGGAAAAAGGAAATTTTTACCTCTTCGCCGTGGATGCAATCCCCGAGATCCGTTATCAACGGGTACAACTCAGGAAATCAGAAACCGATTATGTTTCCTTCGAAACTTTTTTAGAGGAAGAACAACGCGAGATGAAAACAACCGATCCCAACAAGCAAAATCTTGCCGGATGTAAACAATTAGCCGATTTTATTCTTTCCAACAACCGGACGAAAGAAGACCTTTACCGACAGGTTGAGGAAGCGCTTGCTCAAATCAATTTACAAGGGTGATCTTACGGATGAGTATTTCTTTATCCGTCTTGATCTTTACAAAATAAAGCCCTTTTACAGCGGTAGAAAGATCAACAGAAAATTCCTTTTCCCCATCGCCACTGAGGACCGTGAATATTTTTCCGGTGCAATCATAAAGGGTTATTTCCCTTATGATCTCATCATTGCCAGTAATCCTGAACTGATCCCTGACGGGATTCGGCGAGATCCGGATGCCATTCTGAACCTTTTCTTCGACCGGAACGATGTTACCATCGATCAGGACATCATCAATACAAACGCCGAAACCAAATTTTGCATTCCCTTCAAAGGCAAACTGAATCTGGCTGGATATAACGGGCAGGGTGATCACTTCCTCGGTCCAGGAAGTGATGGATTGGGTAAAACTTTGTAATGAGATCCAGGGATCGATGGGCGAGGTACGATAAAATACCGTCAGTTCATCCTGCCGGGTCCCCCATCGTTGCATAAATAGCCAGAACCGTAACTCCACATTCCAGTAGTTGGTCAGATCCATCGTGGGAAGGATCAGCATATTTTTGTTTGGAGCAGTAGATATATCTTTCAGACATGCGTTCCGTATCCCGGTATGGGCCTCCTCGGGAAAACCTCCACCAGCGCCGGCGCCGTTTCCCTTACAAAAAAGCCAGGCCGGATCAGAATTTTCCTGACTCCAGCAAACAGGCATTTCAGCCGAATTCTCAAAACCTTCGGCAAATGGCAGGTCGGCAACGGCATCGCATAAAGTGAAAGCATCTGCAGCGACCCCAAACGAGTATACATTTCCTGTAATAGCCGACCAGGTTTTATAGTAATAACGGGTATTGGTTGATAAGCCCTGATGATAAAAAAGGGTATCGCCGGTACCGGAATAAAGGACCATGGCCCCACCCGGAATGGTATCACCCGGCATATAGGACATTCCGTTTACAGGCGTGCCAAAATCAGGGACCGTGTTATACGCGATCATGATGTGGTCGATGCCGGAATTGTTTTGCCAGCTTAACTGAATTTGTGAAGTACTGATGGCTGTTGCCCTGAAGTTGCCAGGATCCTTGATATTGGTCACATTAACCGTAAAAGAGATGGTCGTGTCGGCCGATGTTACATTCATAAAAATCAAGCCACCCGGGGCGCCATCCTGGAGAAAAGAAGCCGGGTCGGTATTTTCATTCATTTCAGTCCTGCTTGATTCAGCTGAAAAATAAGCCAGATTTGGCGAGCCATTTTCAGTGAGGGTACCTCCGGGCCTGAAAAGATAAACTTCATCGGGAGGTCCGCCTGCATTGCCCTCCAGGGTATCGATGCGATAGACCAATAACCCGGAACCCGGAAGGGTCCCCTCGAAGGTTCCCTGTTTTTTCCGGTATTCAACAATGAAAAACTGTGTAGCCGAAAAGGGAGAAGCAATCTTATAACAATTATTTGAAGGAGTCCTCAACGGATGTAATGTGTAAACACCGGAGGTAGTTATTTGTGGGATATCTGTAATCCAGGCATTGTTGGTATATTTCCATTTCATATAGGCGCCCATGTGACCGCTCCCGCTTTCCATCAGGTCCCAGTTACCGACAGGGGAGATCCCGTTATCGGTGTAATGGTAAAGGTCAGGCGCACCCAAAGCATGGAACATTTCATGGCACAAAGTATTTACTTCGACCTGGGTCTCCGGTTGAAAAGTGTAATCATACACCCGTTTACCGTTTATATAAACATAATTCGAATAAAGCGTCCAACGATGTGCCCAAAGCAGGTCGGCCCAGGCGCCATTATTCCCGCGGATAATAAAACAAACGTTATCCACTTTCCCGTCATTGTCCCCATCGATATTGAGATCCCCTGGTACCGGTGAATTGGCATTGATCCAGGTTATGGCATCCTTGAGCAAAGTATGTTCCCGCGTTCTCCTTTGTTCATCACCATTATAACCACCCGGGTTCGTAGTGGCATTATAAGGCTGGAAGTATCCCCGGTTGTGCGAATCCCGATAGGACAGGTTAACGGTCATATCACAGGCAGGATAATGGGTACTGCTGATGGTAAAAGCGCTGTATGAAACATCGGAATAATAGGATTTCAGGGTATTTCCTGTTTCCGGGTTGAACAGGTCATCATAAGTCTGCCGGGTAATGGTGAATTCCGTATCATCACTGAAACGGATATAGACGATAAGATTATTCATAGTTCCTGTGTGAGGCGCCCTTACCGACTGGTCAACATCCCTGGTATAGAAATCGCGTCGCTTCTGATATGCCGAAGGTGAGATCTTTGCCCACTTTTTCAGGGTAGTTTGTGCCGGGTCGGCTTCACCTACCAGATATTTTGTTGGCCGGACCATATCTCCTGCCTTCTCGCCATAATAAAAATTTCCGTCATCAGCCTGGATGATGGTATATCCATCTTTATCATGAAGCCAGTTAAAAAATTCATCTCCTGAAACAAAACAGTTGATCACTGTGCCATTTTGTTGAGTTACCTGATAAGGAAGATAACTGAACCAGGCGGCGCTTGAAGTCAGGGTCATGAACGCCAATAAAACAAAAAATAATCCGGATTTTATTTTCATCTGTTATTCAGTTTTTTAATTACAGGCAAAAGTAGCATTTTCTTTACAAAACAGTATCTTTGTGAAAGAAATTAGTGGAAAAACCGGGACCTATGGAAAAGGATAAAAACAGAAGGCCAACCTGGGATGAATATTTCATGGAAGTGGCGGCAACTGTCGCAAAGAGGGCGACCTGTGACCGGGGACGCAGCGGGTGTGTCATTGCCCGCGACAAACAGATTCTTGTCACCGGATATGTAGGGTCGCCGCGAGGGCTACCCCATTGTGATGATGTGGGCCATCTGATGAAGAAAGTGTTACATGAGGATGACCGAATAACCCAACACTGCGTGCGTACCGTGCACGCGGAACAAAATGCCATCTGCCAGGCAGCCCGCCTCGGGATCTCTCTTGAAGGCGCGACTCTTTATTGTCGTATGACACCTTGCAGGACCTGCGCCATGCTCATCATCAATTGCGGGATCGTGAGGGTAGTATGTGAAAAAAAATACCACGACGGGGCGGCCTCGGAGGAAATGTTCAAACAAGCCGGTATCAGCCTGGAATATGTGAGCGAGGAGATCCAGGAATACGACTTGCAATAGATTCCTTTTTTATTACTTTTTATTTTAACAGGTTATGATACAAAGCGGTAAAGTTCACCAATCCGGTGACCTGTAGTATAGTCAGGACCACTGAAAGGACGATGACAGCCCGGATAAATCCGGCTCCTTTCTTAACGGCCAGGTAAGAAGCGATCAGGGCGCCGATGATGCTCCCGGCTGACAGGATCAGTCCATATAGGTAATTTACTTTCCCGTCAATGATAAAAACCAGCAATGCGAAGATGGCATAGAAGAAAACGATCAGGTTTTTGACGGCATTGGCTTTCACCAGGTCATAACCCACACCAAGGACAAGCGACATCAGTAAAAAATAACCAACGCCAACCTGGATAAATCCCCCATAAAATCCGACTATAAAGAAAATCAACATTTGCCACCATTTCAGGGAACCCTGCAACATCGATGGATTTTCTTTCAGCCATTTGTCGGGTTTGTAAAATAAAAAGAAAAGCATGATCACCATGGCTACGGCCATCGCGATTTCGATCACTTTTGTGTTGACATCTACTGCCAGGTAAGCCCCTAAAACCGATCCGATCGTCGCGGGAATGCCGAGCCAAACCGGTTTCAGGTTATCAAACATTTTCTGGCGGGTAAAATTACCTACCGAAGAAAGCGTTTGGAAAAAAATACTGATCCGGTTGGTGCCGTTCGCAATATTAGCAGGCAAACCAAGGATCAGCAGCAAAGAAAGACTGATCACGGAACCGCCTCCCGACAGGGTGTTGATGAACCCGACGAAGATCCCGGCAACGATGATTACGATAATTTCTGTGAGGGACATGAAAAGAATCAGGGATTAGTCAATTTTCGCAATTTGCTATGTCTCCGGCTATAAAGAAAATAAATGGTCAGGCCGATGGCAAGCCAAACAAGGAAACGCATCCAGTTTGTAATGCCTAATTGGGACATCAGGTAAAAGTTTGTCAGCAACCCAAGAACGGGAATCAATGAAAGTTGTTTCCAGACTCCCATAAAGGTCATTATAGCCGCGGCGATGATGAATATCAGGATGGGAAATTCGGTCCGGAGGAGTGAACCGGCAGCCGGGGCAGGATACAGGATACAGGATGCCGGATGATAGATGGCAGAAAGTAGCTTTTCGAATTCTGGTGGGCGCCAGAAAAGGAGCAATACCAAAATTCCGGTCCATATCAGGGGCAGGAAATAACGGCTGTTCAGGTAAGGGATCCGGAACCCTTTTACTTCCTGATCCGATTCCATGCTCCGCCCTTTCCCATCAAGGACCAGGACTCCGCCCGAAACAAGGATAAAGGCAAATAAGGTACCGATGCTGGTGAGGTCGGTCACTTCGGTCAGATTCATAAACAGGGAAGGAACGGCTACCAGGATACCGGCAATAATGGTTGAAAACCAGGGCGTTTTAAAGCGGGGGTGGATTTTCGAAAATGACCGGGGAAGTAAGCCATCGCGACTCATGCTCATCCATATTCTGGGCTGGCCTACCTGAAATACGAGCAGCACACTGGCCATGGCAACCACAGCGCTTAGGGCGATAATACCGGAAAGCCTGGTCAGGTTCAGTTTCTGAAAAGCATAAGCCAGCGGATCGCCTACGCCCAGTTCGCTGTAATGAAGCATCCCTGTAAGGACGAGACTGATCATGATATACATCACCGTGGTGATGGCCAACGCCAGTATAATGGCACGGGGCAGGTCGCGGCGGGGATTCCGGCACTCTTCAGCCGTCGTGGATATGGCATCAAATCCAATATAGGCAAAAAATACCCCGGAAACACCTTTGAGCACCCCTGAGAGCCCATTGGGGGCAAAAGGATGCCAGTTGTTTGTATTGATATAAAAGGAACCGACGCCAATAATCAGCAATAAAATCCCGATTTTCAGCATGACCATGGTATTGCTGGCTACCTTGGTCTCATAGATCCCGATATAAACGAGTACAGAGATAAAGATGACAATGAAGAATGCCGGGATATCGGCGATGATCCTGATCCCCGCGATAAAAGGAGCGTTCTGCCATGCCGTGAAGGATTCACGGAGGCTATCGCTGAAAGTATTGAAGGGAATACCTTTGGCTAATCCTTCCACCACTGTATGGTAACCCCGCGCCGCTGAAAGATAGTCGACACACAGGTATTCGGGCACTTGCAAACCGATCCCGCCCAGAAAGCCAGTAAAATAATCAGACCAGGAGATCGCGACAGCGATGTTGCCAATGGCATATTCCATGATCAGGTCCCAGCCGATGATCCATGCAACCAGTTCCCCGAAGCTGGCATAGGCATAAGTATAAGCGCTGCCGCTGATGGGGATGACAGAAGCAAAACGGGCATAACATAAAGCCGAAAAGCCACAGGTAAGCGCCGTGAAAAGAAAAAGCAGCGAAACGGCAGGGCCACCGCTGGCAGCCGCGTTGCCGATCGTACTGAAAATTCCAGCACCAATAACAGCAGCTATCCCCAACGCGGTCAGATCAAAAACAGTCAGGTTCTTTTTGAGTTCTGCTTTCTCTCCTTCCTGGCGCCGGGAGTCCTGTAAAATATGAGCAATCGATTTCTTTCGAAAAAGAGGGGAATGAGACACTCCGTAAATTTTCGATAAAAGTAAAATATTTTCCTGTCCCCTGCCAACGAGCCCCAGGGGTTATCCTCCATATCGTGAATTTTCCTTAACTTTGTCCAGAATTATTTACAAATGAAAATCGCAGTTTTTGGCGCAAGTGGACGAACCGGAATATTAATTGTTTATCAGGCTTTGAACCAAGGTTTCCATGTAACCGCTTTTGCCCGTCAACCTTCAAAAGTTACCATTCAACATAAAAACCTGAGGACCATCCGGGGAGATGTTTCGGACTTTCAAAAAGTCAAAGAGGCAATCACCGGTCAGGATGCGGTTCTCTGTACGCTTGGCATAGACACAAACAAACGATCGACCATCCTTTCAGAAGGGACCAGAAATATCCTGAAAGCCATAGAAGAATGCGGTGTGAAACGGTTTATCTGTATGTCATCCGCGGGTATTTTAGGCAATGATGCAGGTTTCTGGTTCGGCAAAGTCATTGTTCCTCTGTTTCTGAGAAATGTGTTTGCAGATAAACTCCGTCAGGTTAAGATCATCCAGGAAAGCCATACCGACTGGGTTATCCTCCGGCCTGTGGGGCTTACCGATTCACCGAAGACCAATACCTATAAAATTATTCCCGGCATTCCGACATCCAGGACTGTCCCACGGGCCGATGTGGCTGATTTCATGTTGAAACTGGTCACCGATACCCGGTATGACCGAACGATGCCCGCGCTGGCAAGCTATTGACCATTGACTATTGACCATTGACCATTGACCATTGATCATTGACTATTGACCATTGATGTTATTTACCGGATGGCTGAACCTTGACCAGGTTATTTTTTACCCAGTCGGCATAGATATCCTGTGCCATATTAACAGCCGCCTGGTCCACATAGTTGGGGTCCGTCACGGTAATGTCACCGGTCCAGATGGCTTCTTTGTTAGCTTTAACATAAAGCGATGCTTTCAGGTTTAAGGTCGAGGTGGTCACCCAGTAACCGCCGGTAGCAACACCGCCGCCCCAGTAACCGCCGCCCCAGTAACCGCCACCCCAGTAGCCGCCGCCCCAGCCGCCATAATACGTTGGGGGTACATAATCCTGTGATTTGTCGGTTCCGGTATATTTGAATACAAGAACTGCATTGGCCCCCATGCTGTCGATCTTTTTAATAACATCAGGCATGGGATATTTGATCGAAGGATTCAGAAAATCCAGCGCCCCTATGGCTTTTAACCCCTTGGACTGGAAATAGGCGGCCATCGATTGCTCAAAAGGTTTGGTATATTCCAGCTTATCGAAAAGCGGGAATACCACCACTTTTGAGATTTGGGTGTTATCAGCCGGATTTTTCCAGCTTGTCAGGGTTATAGGCGAACTGCAGGAGGAGCATATCATGCAAACCAGCAGGATGGCCGGATAAATGGAAACAGAAAACGGTTTTTTCATAATTTGGTTTTTAAGGGTTTTATTCACTGGCATTTATAATTTATTTCAACTTTTTTCAGGAAGAACTTTTTCAGGATCATATATCTTCTGTATCAGATTATGGGCCCACTCCGAAAACCACTTTTCACCGCCAGATCTCCAAGATGCTAAAAATTAAATGATTGAATACGTAATATTGGCATCTTGACCCCTTCGTGGTGAAAATGTAAAATTCAATAAATTTTTATGAAAATACAAAAATTTTCTTAATTATTCCCGGATTGGTATGGATTATTTTAGCGCTGATGCCCCGATCAGTCCATTTCGCGGAGGGCCTGTGCTATTCCATCCGCATCAAACCCGCATTCATGATGGAGTTCAGCCACCGAACCCTGTTCGATAAAGGTATCGGGGACACCCAGTCTCTTCACCCTGCCATGGTATCCATGATCGGCCATGAATTCAAGGATGGCGGAACCCATACCTCCCATGATGGCGCCATCTTCCACTGTCACGATATTGGAATATTTCCGGAAGATGTCGTGCAGCAGGCCCTCATCAAGTGGTTTTAAAAAACGGAGGTCGGCATGGGCTACAGATATTCCTTCTGATTCAAGCTTTTTACAGGCATCTACGGCGTAATTGCCCACAGGACCGATAGTGATAATAATCCTGTCGCCTCCTTCGCGGATGACCCGGCCTTTTCCGATTTCAAGAACTTTCATCGGGGTTTTCCAATTGCGCATCACCCCCCTGCCTTTGGGATAACGAATGGCAAAGGGCCCCATGCCATCGAGCTGGGCAGTAAACATCATATTCCTCAATTCCTCTTCGTTCATGGGGGAAGCAACGATCATGTTTGGAACACACCGGAGATAAGCCAGATCAAAAGCCCCATGATGGGTAGCCCCATCTTCCCCGACCAGCCCTCCCCGGTCCAAGCAAAATACCACGTGCAACTTTTGCAAGGCCACATCATGAATGACCTGATCGTATGCCCGTTGCATGAAAGTAGAATAGATGTTGCAAAACGGAATATACCCGGAGGCCGCCAGACCGGCGCTGAAGGTAACGGCATGTTGTTCGGCGATCCCGACATCAAAGGTACGGTCGGGCATTTTATTCATCATCAGGTTAAGGGAACAACCGGTGGACATGGCAGGAGTGATACCCAGAATCCTGGGGTTCAGTTCTGCCAACTCAATGATCGTACGGCCAAAAACAGTCTGGTATTTGGGCGCCTGGTCCTGACATTTATCTTCTTTGATCGTTCCCGTATCTTTATCAAAAACCCCGGGAGCATGATAAACCGTTTGATTTTTTTCTGCCTTTTCAAATCCTTTGCCCTTGATCGTATGAATATGAAGCAACTTGGGGCCTTTGATATCCTTCATATCTGTTAAAAGCTTTACCAGCCTGACCACATCATTTCCATCAACCGGTCCAAAATAGCGGAAGTTAAAAGCTTCAAACAAATTCCCGCTCTTGAGCAAGGTGGTTTTTAAAGCGTTACCCAATTGTTTGACAATGGCCCGTGAATTCTGACCATATCTAGTCCCGCCACCCATAAGGAACCAGATCTTATCGCGGAATTTATTATAGGTTTTGGAAGTGACAATATCCGCCAGGTAATCCTTGATGGCTCCTACATTTTTATCAATGGCAATCTGGTTGTCATTCAGGATCACCAGGAGGTTAGCATTGGAAACGCCACCGTTGTTGAGGGCTTCCATGGCCATACCGCCGGTCATCGCCCCATCCCCGATAACAGCAACATGATGCCGGTTTTTCTGATTATCGAGCGTGGCGGCAACACCCATCCCAAGAGCGGCAGATATTGAAGTGGAGGAGTGCCCGACCCCAAAAGCATCATATTCGCTTTCTGACATCTTGGGGAAACCACTGATCCCTTTATACCTCCGTATTGATTCAAACTGATCTTTCCGGCCGGTCAGGATCTTGTGCGCGTAAGCCTGATGCCCCACGTCCCAGATGATCTTGTCAAAAGGGGCGTCATACACGTAATGCAAGGCTACTGCCAATTCCACAGCGCCAAGACTGGCGCCCAGGTGTCCCGGGTTAACCGACATCACTTCAATTATAAAACCCCGGATCTCTTCACAGAGTTGAGGAAGTTCTTCAAGACTGAGTTTTTTGAGGTCGGCAGGAAAATTAACAACAGATAAAAGCGGTCCTGTTGAGGCAGTCATTTTCCGGTTTTAATTTCAATCAGCAAAAGTACAAAGAATCGATTGACAATTGACAATTGACCAATGACAATTGGGTTTACATTTTAGATTCCCTCTTTTGTTAAAGTAGTCCCAGATCCAGTAGTGCGGCTTCGGAGAGCCTGTCTTTATCCCAGGGTGGGTCGAAGGTCAGCTCCACCTTAACATCGCCAATTCCTTCTACCTGTTTCACCGCTTCCTGCACCTGCCCGGGAATATCATCAGCCACCGGGCAATTGGGGGTGGTAAGGGTCATTAAAATATAGACATCGTTGGCCGGAACATTGATCTGCAGGTGATAAATAAGCCCAAGGTCATAGATATTGACAGGGATCTCTGGATCATAAACCGTTTTCAGGGCCGAAATGACATTATTTTCGAGGAGGGTATGTTGAATTTTATGTTGGGGCTCCATGATAGGATATTTTAAACAAAGGTGAGGGGATTTTAACCTTGTTTCATTTTAAAGACCTGTGCATATAGTTTCATCTGCTTGATCATGGAAACGAGGCCGTTGCTGCGGTTGGGCGAAAGGTTTTCTTTCAGGCCGATCTGATCAATGAAAGTAAGATCTGCATGGAGGATATCATCCGGGGCCTGACCTGAAAATACCCGGATCAGCAGCGAAATAATCCCCTTGGTGATGATGGCGTCACTGTCGGCCGTGAAAATGACCTTCCCGTCACTGAGCCTCGCGTACAGCCATACCTTCGACTGGCAACCCGAAATCAGGTAGGTATCGGTTTGATATTCCGGATCAATCATGGGCAGGGATTTACCCATCTCTACCAAAAAATTGTATTTATCAAGCCAGTCATCATATACCGAAAATTCCTGGATGATTTGTTTTTCTGCTTCTTTAATCGTCATATTAAAAGAATTGTTTCAGTCATGGTTTTTTGTTATTCCAGCATCTTTTTGGCTTTTGCAACGGCCAGGGCCATCCAGTCAATCTCTTCCATGGTATTATAAAAAGCGAAGGAGGCCCTTACCGTACCAGGAATATGAAGGTAATCCATCAGGGGCATGGCACAGTGATGACCGGTGCGCACCGCGATCCCCATTTTATCGATGATCATACCGACATCATAAGGATGGATCTTACCAATAAGGAAGGAGATCAGACTGGCTTTCCAATCCGAAGTACCATAAAACCTGACACCCTCGATGCCGGCAAGCTTTTCAGTCGCATATTTCAGCAAAGAGGCTTCGTAATCCATGATATTGTCCATCCCCAATTCATTCAGATAATGAAGGGCAGCGCGGAGGCCGGCAACGCCTTCCACGTTAGGGGTCCCGGCTTCGAATTTGAAAGGAAGCTCATTAAAAGTCGTGTGATCAACATAGACCTCTTTGATCATTTCTCCCCCCATCTGATAAGGAGGCAATTCTTCGAGACATTTTTCCTTCCCATACAGGACGCCTATTCCCATGGGGCCATACATCTTATGGCCTGAAAAGCAATAAAAGTCACAATCCATATCCTGCACATCTACCGGTAGATGGGATATTCCCTGGGCGCCATCAATCAATACGGGAATACCATGTTTGTGCGCTTCAGCAATGATCTCTTTCACCGGATTGATGGTCCCCAGCACATTCGACACATGGGTAAGCGTTATCATCCGGGTTTTTTCACTGATCATTCCAAACAGTTCCCCTACATTCAACATGCCCCGGTCGTCAATACCCGCTACCCTAAGCGTTGCGCCACATTCCAGGCACATCTGCTGCCATGGGACAAAATTGGAATGATGTTCCATGATGGTCGCGATCACTTCATCGCCGGGACGGATGTATCGTTTCCCGAAAGAGGAAGCCACAAGATTGAGTGATTCCGTGGTCCCTTTAGTAAAAATGATCTCCCGTGTGTCGCGGGCGTTAATGAATTCACGGATCTCTTTTCTCGTTTCCTCAAAGGCTTCCGTAGCCTTAACGCTGAGATAATGCACCCCACGGTGGATGTTGCAGTTATCCTGTTCATAATAGCGCCTGATGGCATCAATGACCTGCACCGGCTTTTGCGTGGAGGCGGCATTGTCGAAATAAACCAGAGGCCGCTTGTAAACCTGCTGATGCAGGATCGGAAAATCAGCGCGGACCCGATCAATCGGAAAACTCAAAAACATTGACTATTGACTATTGACCATTGACTATTGACCATTGACTATTGACTATTGACTATTGACCATCCCCCATCTCCTATCAAATTTTCGACACATCGACCCGGAATTCCAACGGTTTTTCGGGTGTGCTGCAATGAAGTACACATTGTTCGCAGATCCGGAGTTCACCCTGTAACCGTTTCTTGACCATATCTTCTATCCGTTGGCGGAGTTGCGGGATGGCAATTTTTGCCACTACTTCATCGGCAAAGGCAAACATCAGCAACATCCGTGCGCTCTCCTCACTGATCCCCCGTTGTCGGAGGTAAAACATCGCCTCCGTATCCAGCTGACCAGTGGTGGATCCATGGGAACATTTCACATCATCATGATAAATTTCGAGAAAAGGTTCCGAATTGATCCTGGCATTATCAGTCAACAAGATGTTCTTATTGGTCTGACGGGCATCTGTTTTGGCAGCATTGCGGCGAACCAGGACATGACCGTTGAAAACGCCCCGTGCATTTTCGTCAAGGATCCCTTTAAAAATTTCATTGCTGGTGCATTCAGGAGAAGCGTGATCTACAACCACATGATTGTCGATATGCTGTTTGCGGTCCATCAGATAAAGCCCGTAAAGGTTGGCATTTCCATGAGGCCCGTTGAAAAGGGCCCGGATGTTGTTGCGCAACAACCCTCCGTTGAGCGAAAGGTAATGCGATTCGAGGTTGGCGGCCGATTCAATTTTAAAATATATCGAACTGATCAGGGTACTGTTGTTGTTGATATTTTGCAGCTTATAATGATCCAGGTAAGCATTTCTTCCAAGGAAAACTTCGGTCACGATATTCGAAAAACTGCCCTGATGGTTATAGGAATCATCACAATGGACCAGCGAAAGTTGCGCATCGTCCCCAACAACGATCAGATTACGCGATTGGAGAAAAATATTTTCAGGATGCTGGATTACATTGATCATTTGTACCGGTTTGGGGCTTTTCACACCTGCCGGGACATAGATAAAGACCCCATCCTGTTCAAAAGCCGTATTCAGGGCGGTAAAAACCTCTTCCGTATCGTGGGCTGCCTGACCATAATATTTTTCGATCAGCGCCGGATATTTCTTTTTAGCCTCCGCAAGGCTGCCCATGATGATGCCGTTGCCAAGTTCCATCAGGGGTACATCTTTGGAAACGTACCAACCGTTCAATTGCCCGATGATCGCGGTATCAAGATGGGGGATATTGCACCGGAAAACTTTCTGAATATCTGTTTCTTTTGTGGGATGAAGATAATAATCATATCCGCGTCCGAGACTCTCCTTCAGATCAGTATGCCGCCAGGCTTCCATCTTTGTATCCGGGAACCTGAGCTTACCAAGAGATATAAAAGCGTTTTCGCGGATCCCGGAAAGGATGGGTGTGTCGTCCGCGGATAAAACCTGACGGTTTGCTTCATATAATGCAAGCATCCTTTCAAGGGTTATGCTATTTTCAAGAATTGGATCCATGCCTGGTTCTACAATTGTTCATTTTTTATCCAGTCGTAACCTTTGTCTTCTAGTTCAAGCGCTAACTCTTTTCCGCCGGACTTCACAATTTTTCCTTCAAAAAGGACATGAACAAAATCCGGAACGATATAATCAAGTAGACGCTGGTAGTGGGTGATCACGACAAAGGCATTGTCGGGACGACGCAGTTTGTTCACTCCGTTAGCCACGATCCGCAAAGCATCGATATCAAGTCCAGAATCGGTTTCATCCAGAATGGCCAAAGTCGGTTCCAGCATGGCCATCTGGAAGATCTCGTTCTTTTTCTTTTCCCCTCCCGAAAAGCCCTCGTTGACAGAACGGTTGGTAAGGTTCGAAGTGATCTCGACCAGCTTCTTCTTCTCCTCCATCATTTTCATGAAATCGCTGCCCGATAAGGCATCCAATCCTTTGTACTGGCGGATTTCGTTCACGGCAGTACGCATGAAGTTGGTCATACTCACGCCTGGTATTTCAACCGGATATTGAAATCCAAGAAATATCCCTTCGCGGGCACGTTCTTCCACGGCCAGTTTCTGAAGGTTTTTGCCCTGGTAAAGGATCTCCCCCGCGGTAACTTCAAAAACTTCCCTCCCGGCAATCACCGAAGCCAGCGTGCTTTTCCCTGTCCCGTTCGGCCCCATGATGGCGTGCACTTCACCTTTGTTTACCTCCAGATTGACTCCCTTCAGGATCTCTTTTCCGTGAATGGAAGCATGCAGGTCTTTAATTCTTAGCAACATGATATACAGATTAACAATCCAAACAATTAATAATTATCCCACGCTTCCCTCCAGGCTGACCGACAGCAATTTTTGTGCTTCCACCGCGAATTCCAAGGGTAGTTGTTTCAGGACTTCTTTGGCATACCCATTCACAATAAGGCCAATGGCGCTTTCGGCATCGATACCCCGCTGTTGGCAGTAAAAAAGCTGGTCTTCGCTGATCTTGGAAGTTGTCGCTTCATGTTCCACGATCGATGATTTGTTTTCCACCTGGATATAGGGAAAAGTATGAGCGCCGCAGGATGATCCAAGCAACAACGAATCGCATTGACTGTAATTCCGTGAGTTAATAGCATTTTTCGAGATACGGACCAGACCGCGGTACGAATTATTGCTCTTCCCGGCAGAAATACCTTTGGAGATGATGGTACTGTGGGTGTTTTTACCAAGGTGCTGCATTTTACTGCCTGTATCTGCCTGCTGATGGTTATTGGTCACAGCGACCGAATAAAATTCGCCGACGGAATTATCACCCAACAGGATACAACCGGGATATTTCCAGGTAATTGCCGATCCGGTCTCAACCTGTGTCCAGCTGATCTTGGAATTGCTCCCCTTGCAGATCCCTCTTTTGGTCACAAAATTATAAATGCCCCCCCTGCCCTCCTTATTTCCCGGGTACCAGTTCTGCACGGTCGAATATTTCACTTCTGCATCTTTCATGGCGATGATTTCAACGATGGCGGCATGAAGCTGGTTCTCGTCACGCTGAGGGGCAGTACAACCTTCCATATAACTGACATAGGCGCCTTCGTCAGCTATGATCAGGGTCCGTTCAAACTGCCCGGTATTGGCTGCATTGATACGGAAATAGGTGGAGAGCCCCATCGGGCAGCGAACCCCCTTTGGGATGTAACAAAACGATCCGTCGCTGAAAACAGCGGAGTTTAAAGCTGCAAAATAATTATCGGTATAAGGCACCACCGATCCCATATATTGTCTCACCAGGTCGGGATGCTTCAGGACTGCCTCGCTGAAAGAACAAAAGATGATCCCGTATTTCGAAAGGGTTTCCGAAAAAGTCGTTTTTACCGAAACGCTATCCATGACTGCATCCACAGCTACACCCGCCAATTTCTTCTGCTCTTCGAGCGAGATCCCCAGCTTATTGAATGTTGCCAGCAACTCAGGGTCAACCTGATCCAGCCCTGCTACCTCTTTTTTCTTTTTGGGGGACGCGTAGTAAATAATATCCTGAAAATTAATCGGGTCTATTGTCAAATGGGCCCAGGTGGGTTGCTTCATCGTAAGCCAGCGCCGGAAAGCCTTCAGCCTGAATTCCAATAAAAATTCAGGTTCATTTTTCCTGGAAGAGATATAACGGATGGTATCCTCGGTTAGTCCGCGTGGGGCAAATTCCGTTTCAATGTCAGTAACAAACCCGTATTTGTAATCCTGCCGCGTGACCTGGTCGATTATTTTATCGGAATCGGGTTCCATAGACTACCTGTTTAACACAAAACTACCTGTTTTTAGAAACTAATACAAACACATCAAAAAATTTCAGACAAAGATACATAATTTAGGTATTGTAATACCTCTTATCGCTAATTTTTCAGGAAAGATGAAGATAGAAGAAAAATAATTGAATATGAAATGATCAATACTTATTAAAGCTCCTGATTTCCCCCACCGGTTTCCTGATTTTTTTCCGGGCATCGGGCTTCGCGGGATATCCAATAGCGATGATCAATTCAGCTCTTTTGGCTTTAGGGATCCCGAGCAGCTTTTTTACAGCCGGTTCGTTAAACCAGCCTATAATACAGGTGCCAAGTCCTTCTTCGGTGGCCTGAAGACAGAAATGAGCGGTGGCAATTCCCACATCAATTATCGTATAAGGTTTGTCTTTTAATACAGTCCCCAGTTTGGAGGTAATATTGGGGCTTTCTCTCACCAGGACGACCAGCAAAGGGGCTTGTTTTACAAAAAGGTTTTGGCCAAGCCATTTGGTTGTTGCTGCTTCGGCAACTTTGTTTTTCAGTTCCGGATCGTTCACCACCACCAGTTTCCAGGGTTGTGCATTGCAAGCCGAAGGGGCCAGACGGACCGCTTCGATACATCGTTCCACTTTTTCCGGCTCAACCGGCCGGGTAAGGTCATAGGAACGAACGCTCCTGCGTTTGTTTACCAATTCAAGAAAATTCATTTCGCGGATAAAGTTTATTTTGAGTACAGTAACATATTTTTATTTAGATTATTTTTCATCCATTTGCTTACCGGCAAATTTACCAACCAGCATGGCAATGATGATGGCAATATATAACTGACCGCTGATGCCGATGATCATAGCCAATGAACGGGCATAGGGTTTCAGGGGGACGATATCCCCATAACCCACCGTGGCCATGGTGATAAATCCGTAATAAAACGGAACGCTCAATGACGTATTAACAGGTTGTGCCCCCTGGTTCGGGAAGGTTATATTATAAGCGGCGGGGTCGTGCAACATAATAGCATCAACAAGTGTTGAAAAGATCAGGCCTAAAAGGAGATAACCCGCGATGGATTCAAGTATGACCCTGGGGCTGACAATCCTGGCCATAGCCATTTGCCAGACCATGTAAAACACCACCAACAGGAAAAAAAACAGGTTCAGCGCCCGCGAAATCTCGGATAAATAAACCAGGTTCAACATTCCGGAGATCCATTCAAGAAAGAATGCCGACAGGGACAAAACCAAAACGAACCATTTTTTCCGGTCGAGCGACATGACCCCTGAAAGAAAGATCAGGGTAAGGCACACTTTATCAAAGGTCCTTGAGGCATTGCCCGGTAAAACAGGAGTGACGAATGAGCATAAAATCACAGAAATCACTAAAATAGAACTCCAGTGTGTCCTGGTGAGGTGAAAGGGTTTTTTCATACCACGAAATTAACGAATAAAGGTAAAAAATGTTTCGCTGAAAAACATTTACCTTTGCAGCCACTTGGATTTTTAGTCCATCGATATGTACGAAAAAAGAGAAAAAAAGCCCTCGGGAACTAAACCGGGAACGACCCCTTTATCGGAATTGGGAGAATTCGGGCTGATCGACCGTTTGACCCGGCCGGTACAGCGCTATCATTCGGAAACGCTGAAAGGTGTTGGCGACGATGCCGCGGTGATCGATACCGGAAAAGGGGTCATTCTGCTCTCCACTGATCTGCTGATCGAAGGTATCCATTTCGATCTTACCTATACCCCCTTTAAACATCTGGGTTACAAGGCTGTTGTTGTTAATATTTCCGACATTGCCGCCATGAACGGTATCCCGAAACAAATAACCGTTTCCATCGCCGTTTCAAGCCGCTTCCCCGCCGAAGTCCTGGATGAACTTTATGCCGGTATCATTCTGGCCTGTGAAAAATATCGGGTTGACCTGGTAGGTGGCGATACCAGTTCGAGTACCCATGGGCTCCTGATTTCCATTTCAATTCTGGGGACAGCTTCCCGCGAAGAAGTAATATATCGCGGTGGGGCAAAACCCGGCGAGCTGCTTTGTGTTACCGGTGACCTGGGATCAGCATACATGGGGTTATTGGTGCTTGAACGGGAGAAGAAAGTTTTTCAGGTCAACCCCGTGATGCAACCGGAGCTTACAGGCTATGATTATCAGATCGGTCGCCAGCTTAAACCCGAAGCGCGTACCGATATCCGGAATCTCTTATTAGGCCTGGGAATAAAACCCACTTCCATGATTGATATTTCCGATGGGCTGGCTTCGGAAATACTTCATATATGCAAGCAATCCAATGTCGGATGTAAACTCTTTGAGGAGAAAATCCCCATCGATGAACATACGCGCGAACTGGCCCTTGAATACAACATCATCCCAACTGTTACAGCCCTGAGCGGAGGAGAGGATTATGAGTTGCTCTTCACCATCCCTCAAACCGATTATGAGAAAATAAAGGATGTTTCAGGGATCTCGGTCATTGGTCACACAACAGCGCCATCCGATGGCAAATATATGATCACGCCCGATGGAAAATCCGTCCCCCTGACAGCCCAGGGTTGGGATGGAATGCAAGACAGGACGCGGGGTTAAATAGCTTTCATACAGGGATTTGTTGATTATTTTTGCATTCAGGATTTAGCTAAAACTTATGGCCCGAACTCATTTTCTTGCTTTCCTTTTTTTGACGATTTCATTTCCCCTGCTTTCTCAGAATAAATATCCCGGAATAATTTCGGGAAGGGTCATGGATGCCCAATCCGGAAGTCCCGTTGAGTATGCCAATATTGTATTGCGCACGGCCAAATCCGATTCCATGGTTACGGGGACGGTGTCAGACAGCCTGGGTTGGTTCCGGATGAAAAATGTTCCCTTTGGAACCTATATTGCCGAGTACAGCTTTATTGGTTATGAGAAAAAACGATCCGGGCATATTACCATTGACCGGAAAAATTCGCGGACCGATCTGGGTGAATTAACGTTAACCCCGGCTTCTGTGACCATGAATGAAGTGACGGTCACGGCCCAGCGAAATATGATGATCACGAAGATCGACCGGAAGATCTTCAATGTCCAGACCGACATCCAGGCGCAAACCGGAACGGTTTCAGATGTCCTCCAGACCATTCCTTCCATCTCGGTAGATATGGATGGGAATATCAGTCTTCGGGGTTCCGGGGCCGTGACCATCCTGATCAATGGCCGTCCTTCGGTTTTAGCTACCTCGACCAACCTTGAACAAATGCCTGCCTCGCTGGTCGAAAGGATCGAGGTGATAACCAATCCATCGGCTAAATATAAGCCAGACGGAACGGCCGGGATCATCAACATCATCCTGAAAAAAGAACGCAAATCAGGTTTTAACAGCATTCTCGGCGCCAATGCCGGGAGCAACAGCCGCTTCAACGCCAACCTGCAGCTCAACTTCAACACTGGCAACGTTAACCTGTTCGGAAGTTATGGTTACCGACAGGATTACCGTTGGCGCAGCAGCGATCTTAATTCTCAAACCATTGATACAGCCACCGGAAATTCAGTGTATCTTAACCAGACGTCAGACGGCCTTGCCCTCCCGGTTTCTCATCTTGGCCAGCTGGGTATCGATTGGGACGTCAGCAAGAACGATTTCGTCGGGATATCAGGGACATTTAATCTGCGGAAGGTAAAACGAAGTGATCTGACCAATTATCTTTATCAGGATACTTCTTTTCAGACGACCGAACAATTATGGCGCGATCACACGGGTACGGAAGATGAAACCAGTCTCGGGCTGAAGGCCAATTATGAACATGTTTTCAATAAAGAAAAAGAGCATAGCTTAAAGGTCGATTTTGAATATCAGCGGGATGCTGAATCAGAGGATGATAATTATACCAATGTGTATCAGTTTCCACTATATCCTGATGTTACAACCCGAAGCCTGGCCAATAACAAGGAAGAAAATATCAACCTCTCGGTCAATTACAGTCGTCCGTTGTGGGAAAACTCCAGTCTTGATGCGGGTTACGAAGGAAATATGCAGCTCACCCACCAGGACCAGGAAGTGGATTCCTGGGATCCTGACAAAAGCCTTTGGATTGCCGATACAACCCAGGGAAACCGGTTTTATGCCAATCAAACCGTTCATGCTTTATATGCCACCGCAAGTTTCACCTGGGGCAAATTTAGTGTGATGGCTGGTTTACGGGCAGAAGAGGCATTGCTGAACCTGGAGTTCCGGTCGCTCAACGCAACCACGAACAGCGACTATTTTGCCCTCTACCCTACCCTCCACATGAGCCTTGCTTCAGGGAAAAACGAATGGCAATTGAATTACAGCCGTCGCGTAAACCGCCCCGATGGGGAGGACATGAACCCTGTCCCCGAATACCGGGATCCCCGGAATATCTTTGTCGGAAATCCTGACCTGAAGCCTGAGGATATCCATTCAGTGGAGTTGGGCTATTCCCTGCGTCTGGAAAACCTCACCCTGGTCCCCACGCTTTTTTATCGTTACAAAGTACATGGATTTACTATAGTCACATCCAATCTGAATGATACAGTACTTGTTACTACCATTGATAATCTTGCTACCGATCAATCAGCAGGGATCGATCTTAGTGGCACCTGGCAAATAGGCAAAATTGCTAATATAAATTTCAGCGCGTCTGGATTTTACAGCCAGATAGATGCATCCAACCTTGGTTATGCCGCCGATAAATCAGCTTTTGCATGGAATGCCAAACTGAATGCCTCAATCAGCATTACCAAGACTACCCTTTTTCAGCTTATTGGCCAGTACCGGAGTTGGGCGCTCACATCCCAGGGAATGCGGGAACCATCATGGGTGGTCAACCTGGGCTTACGCCAGGACCTCTGGAAGAAAAAGATCTCATTGGTTGCAACCATCTCTGACCTTTTTAACTCGCAAACGATGAAAACCACCGTGGATACTCCGGTCCTTGTTCAGGAATCGATCCGCCGACGCGATGGACGGGTATTTTATGCCGGGTTTATCTTCAACTTCGGCGTCAATGGCAAGAAGGGCAAAGAGACAAAATTTGAATTTGAGAACGGGATGTAGCATTATCTTGCATCCCCTGAAAAAATATGCCATGATCAAACGCCTCCATTTCGCTATATTTTATCAGGACACATCAAATAAACTTCAATATGTACATATCCACCAAGGAAATTCAGGTCACATACGGCGATACAGATATGATGGGGATCATTTATCACGCCAACTATTTACGGTGGTTCGAAATGGGAAGGACACAACTGATTGAGGAAGTGGGATACAGCTATCCGGAAATGGAAAAGGCGGGATTTTGTTCGCCAGTATTGAAAGTCGAAATCACTTTTAAAAAACCCGTCCGGTATGGCGATCGCGTCTTCGTCAGGACCTGGGTCGAGGAAAATCATGGATTAAGAACGACATACGGATACGAGGTTGTAAACGGGAAAGATGAACTTTGCGCCCTGGGTTCAACCCAGCATATTGTCGTGCGGAAAGACAACTTCAAACCGATCCGGTTCCTGAACTATTTTCCGGAGTGGTTCCGGAAATATGAAGAGATCAAGAAAAAATAAACCTGTTCTTAAAAAGTTTTCAAAAGAATTCGTCATGACCTGTTTCCGGGATTGACCTGTTATCATTTCTTACGCTTTTCATCGAGTTTTTAACCCGGTTTGCCGCATTAATTGGCGCGAAAGCTATTTGATTTCTATCTTTGCTTTATGTTTTTAGCCATTCAAACTTTGAGCCCATTCCGAAAACTATGATCAATTGGGCCATGAGCGAAGCCAAAGAATGCAATTACCTGTTAATGAAGACGCTTTGACTTCGCTCAGTGTCCGGTTTTCTTTGAAAATGACTTTTTGGAGTCGGCTCATCTTGTAATCTTTTAATCTGTATGCCCTATGAAAAAACTTTTTCTTTTGTTAACATTGAGCCTGCCATTAGCCGGTTTCGCACAACAACAATTTTATCCTCCCGTTACTCCAAAGATCCCGGTTGTGGATACCCTACACGGGATGCTGCTGACCGATGATTATCGCTGGCTTGAGGATAAGACCGATCCGGATGTCATTGCCTGGACAAAAGCACAGCATGAATGCACGGTAGCTTACATGAAAGCCACCCAAAAGGAGCATCCTGGTTTCCGGGATGAGATCGCTGCCTTTATCGATATGGATTATGAAGGGCCGCTTGACAAAGAGGGTAAACGCGTGTTCCAGAATATCAGGAAAAAAGGGGATAAACAAACATCCCTCTACACGATCATTGACGGGAAGAAGATCCTGATCTGGGATCCGGTCAAACTTGACACTACCGGAAAAACTTCCACAATCGGGGCCGCCTATACTTACGATGGGGAACGGGCCGCCATCAGCGTTCAGAAAAGCGGGGCCGAGATATCTACAACCTACATCATCGAAACCCGTAGCGGGAAGGTCCTGTACCCTCCCCTGGAGAATATTTTCAGTTATCAATGGACCAAAGACCAGCAACATGCCTATTTTACCATCCGCAGCCAGGAAGATGTAAACACCCAACGACCGCTGAAAACCTATTACTGGAAAGTAGGCGATCCGCAAACGGGTGCACAATTCATCGGAACCACCGAAGATGCAAAAAATTCATTTTATATTTATGATAACCGGTATGGCAATGTCACTTTTTCGGGAGAAGGCAATTTTAATTCCAACAATTGCTATATGCGGGAAACCGGTTCGATGGAAAAAGGAAAGTTAATCTATGAAAGCGCGAAATTTCAGGCTTATCCGTCGGCGCTTGGCAATAAATTGTACATCCTTACCAACGACAATGCACCGAGATACCGGTTTATGGTCGCCGGTACGGATAAACCCGGATACAAGGACTGGAAAGAGCTGATCCCTGAAGGAGAAACCGTGTTGCAGAATGTCGAGGTCCTGAAAGACGGAAGGATGATCGTCCAGGACAAGAAAGACATCCAGGGCCGGCTGACCCTGTTTGATGCCGAAGGGAAGAAGATACGGCCCATCGATCTGCCGGAAATAGGCGATGTGACCGGGTTTAGTTACGACCGTGAAGAAGACTCCGTTTACATTTTCATGGCGACCTTTACCTCCCCGGGCAAGATGTTCGTGGCTTCTCCCAAAAATTTCAAATGGAGATTGTATTATTTCCGTGAAATGCCCATCGATATGTCCAACATCACCGGAGAGATCGATTTCTATTATTCCAAGGACAGTACCCGGATCCCGGTGATCGTCGTTCACCGAAAAGATATGAAACTGGATGGAAATAATCCGGTATTGCTGACAGCCTATGGCGGGTTCAACATCGGTATCACTCCCGGATATTATGGAGGCTATGCCCCGTTTATCAACCGGGGAGGCGTGGTTGTGGAGCCGGGTATCCGCGGTGGGGATGAATATGGCGAAAAATGGCATGAGGATGGGATGTTGCTGAACAAGCAGAACTGTTTTGACGATTTCAATGCTTGCGCTGAATGGCTGATCCGTGAAAAATATACCAACCCGGGACGATTAGCTGCTGAAGGAGGAAGCAATGGGGGCCTGCTGATGGGCGCGGTGGCAACCCAGCGTCCCGATCTGTACAAGGCGGTCCTCTGTGCTGTTCCACTGATCGATATGGTCCGTTTCCACAAATTCCTGATCGCCCGTTACTGGATCCCTGAATATGGATCCAGCGAGAATGAAAAGGATTTCAGGAACCTCCTGCGGTACTCTCCTTACCATAACATACGTATGGGGATCAATATGCCAACCATGCTGATCCGCACCGGGGCCAACGACAGCCGGGTGGATCCGCTCCATGCTAAAAAGTTCACCGCTGCCCTTCAAAATAATCCCGGACAGATCAACCCGGTCATGCTTTTCATCGATTACAATGTGGGCCATGGCTCAGGACAGGCAACCAAGCAACGGATTGACAATTCTGTAGTCAATTACGAATTCCTTATGAACCAGCTAAATATGAATTAGTAATAAAGAATATCGTAAATTCTTTGTACCTTTATCCTTCTTAAAACTAAACTGCCATGGGAAAAGAAAAGAGTGTTAAAAAGGAAAACAAAAAGGAGCCCACCAAGAGTTTAAAAGAAAAACGCGCTGCAAAAAAGGAGAAGAAAGCAGCTAAAAAATAAGGGTTCCAGGCTAAAGCAGGATCAGTCCGTTGTCGCGTAACGCGTGCATTACAGGACCTTTGCGGAACGATTCAAAGCCAATTGGGATATGCCGTGAAAAATCCTGCTCTAGTTCCTTAAATGTGAAAATTTTCCGGTTTCTGGCCGACAATGACGGGAGCCTGTCATACAGCCATTGACCAAGGTTCGAGGGACCCGACAGGGTTATATTCTCCCTCCGGTTATGAATGACGACCGTGGCCCAGGGATGTATTTTTCCTTTTTTCTTCCGTTGATATACCCGGATTGAGCAGGGTCCGCCAAGCCATAACACGTGTGCATCCGGATTGACAGGTTGTGATCTTTCAGCCTTCAGCAAGCCCGCGACGAACTTTGGCGCTATCGTTGCCGGAGGGATCGGAAAATCGAACCATTCCTGCAACGGACGGTCAATACAGATGCCGTGCATATAATTGTACAACGCTTTCCGCAAACCTTCCCCAAAGGCCTCATGATCACATCCCAGTGGGTCATGGTGGCTCAGGTCATTATTGGCAAAAGGAGCTATATCAAAGGATTTTCGTACCACACCGAACGCTTCCGGATGTTTTCCTACTTTACTGTGGGCCGTCATCGCGAAAAGATGCCAGAAACCCGACTGGACCAGGCCATGAAAGAAAAGTTGCCGTACGATCTCCAAAGAATCAATGGTCTCCCGCGCTGTCTGTGTAGGGAAACCATACATCAGGTAAGTATGGACCATGATACCAGCCTCAGTAAAGTTCCGCGCCACCCTTACCGCCTGGGAAACGCTGACACCTTTGTCGATCATCTTCAGGATCCGGTCCGAAGCCACCTCCAGTCCCCCGGAAACAGCAATACATCCGGAAGCTTTCAGCAACCGGCAAAGATCGCTGGTGAAATTTGTTTCAAAGCGGATATTGGTCCACCAGCAAACATTCAGATCCCTGCGTATGACCTCCAGGGCCACTTCCCTGAGCAATGCCGGCGGGGCCGCTTCATCTACAAAATGGAACCCGTTCTTCCCGGTCTGTGCCATGATCGCTTCCATCCGGTCGCAGATCTGCGCGGGTTTGTTGGGGACATACCGGTGAATATAGTCTAAAGTTGTATCACAAAAGGCACATTTTGCCCAGTAACACCCATGGGCCAGTATCAACCGGTTCCAGCGCCCATCGCTCCAAAGCCGGTGCATCGGGTTCGCTATCTCGATCACCGGAAGATAACGGTCCAACGGAAGATCGCTGTAATCGGGAGTTCCGGAATCACCAGGAAGGCAATCAGGCGAAGTCGAACCGTTACAGAACACCACCATTCCATCGTCCCGCAGAAAAGTCCTTTTCAACTCTTCCTTTTTTCTTTTTCCCCGCAGGTATTCCAACAGGTTGATCAGGGGCGTTTCCCCATCATCCAACAGAATAAAATCGGTCATGTTAAAAACCCGGGGATCAGAGAGTGACCGGAGTTCGGTACCGATGTAGCCTCGTCCAAATGCTACCGGGATTTGAGGCCGGTTTTTTTTCAGCCATTGACCGCATTTCAGGGCGCTGTAAAGATTGCCCGGAAAGGGAATGGTGATGGCAACCAACCCGGGTTGGACCAGATCGGTTTTTTCCTGTAGTAAGCCGATCAGGTAATGGTCGAAAAAACTTTCCGGTTTATTCAGTTCCTGTTCCAGTTCATCGAAAGTTGCTGGCGAGCGCCCCAACCGCTCCGCGTACCGGCTGAAACCAAAATGAGGATCAACCATGCCGGTGATCAGATCGCCGATGTCTTCGAGATAAAGCGTTGCCAGATGGCGGGCTTTGTCCCGGATACCCAAGTCCCCGAAAGCCATTTCCAGGTCGGCCATCCCTCCAAACCGCGACGCTTCCGGGAGCCACTCCCGCCCGCAGATCAGATGGGCAATGGCAGGATCCTTGTCCTGGAGGAAAGATATCACATTACCGATGGTAGAAATATATTCATGCCTAAGGGTTAAAATCCGTCTGAAATTATCGGTAAGCTTAGGATCGCCCGGATCAATGCCGTCAAATAAACGGGTCAGTCCATCCCTGGAAAAAACGCTCAGGATTACTTCAAGTCCCAGATCAACCTGTGTTGACTTTATATTTTTAGTATTCAGGAACCCCTTCAGAAAGGCGGTGGCGGGATATGGCGTATTAAGCTGGGTAAAAGGTGGCGTAATGAAAAGCGCCGGTTTATCGTCGTTCATTCCAGGTATTTTTGAAAGGTTAAAACTGAGTCCACTCCGAAAAATTACTGTTCACCGCCAGGTCGTTAAAAATTAAAACTGTCCTGAAAAACCTTCCAGATTTGAATTCGATAGATTTGGTGTGTTTATCAAACCGGGCATATATTCGCTGACAAAAACCTGGAAGGTTTATTTACCAGGATCCAACTTTTCAGCGCAAGTTCAAAATTAGATAAATAAAATTGATGTAAACGTCGATCTGATTTTTATGTTTTCCCAGGTAAAAAGTACCCGCCCTAAAGATTTGTATCTTTGCATCTGTTGCACTCGATACCAAAAGCATGATACGGATTGTCGCTGATCAGAATATTCCGTTCCTTAGGGGTGTACTTGAACCTTTTGCCGAAATCCGGTACCTCCCTGCCAACGCGATAACGCATAGCGTGGTATCCCATGCCGATGCTTTACTTATCCGGACAAGGACCCTGTGCGACAAGGAAATCCTTCGCGATACCCCGGTCCGGTTTATCGGTACCGCTACCATTGGTTACGATCACATTGACACCCGTTATTGCGATGACCATGGAATTTCCTGGAACAATGCCCCGGGATGTAACGCGGCCTCTGTCCAGCAATATCTTGCATCAGCCTTATTCACCCTCAGCCGCCGGGAAGGTTTTCATCTTAAAAACAAAACCATCGGGATTGTTGGCGTAGGACATGTCGGATCAAAAGTTGAGCAATTAGCCCGGATCTTAGGGATGAACATTTTACTCAACGACCCACCCCGTGAAAGGGCGGAAGGGAAGGGCGATTTTGTATCCCTGCCCCAACTTTTACAGGAATCGGACATCGTCACCCTGCATGTTCCTTTGCTCTTTAATGGCATGGACAAGACTTTTCACCTGATCGGTAGGGACCAGTTCCGGCAGATGAAACCGACCGCCTGGCTGATCAATGCCTCCAGGGGAGAAGTAGTGGATCAGGCGCCGTTAACTGAATATCTCCGGAATAAAAAATTGGCCGGTGGCATATTGGATGTCTGGGAAAATGAACCCCATATTGATCCGGGGTTGATGTCGGTCATTTCGATTGCCACACCGCACATCGCGGGATATTCTGCCGATGGCAAAGCTACCGGTACAGCCATGGTAGTCAGGGCCCTGGTACATTATTTCGGTCTGCCATTAAAAGATTGGTTCCCCACAGACATCCCTTTACCCGTCGAAACCCTTATCAACATTGACGGAAATGGAAAAACGGCAGAAGAAATAGCCGGGGAAGCGGTTTTGAAGACATACAATATCCTGGAGGATGATTCGCGTTTGAGGGCCGATCCCGAAGGATTCGAGCAGCAGCGCAGCGCTTATCCGTTAAGAAGGGAATTCCCCGCATTTCAGGCAAGGATAACCGGAAGTTCAGTTAACACTGGCGATATCTTAAAGAAAATGGGATTTCGGATATTGTTCAATTTCACTCATATATCCATTTAATAACCACATACCATATGAAAACACGGGTACTTTTTTTATGTCTTCTGTCGCTGTTGCCTTTTTGGGCTGGCGCACAGTATCTTCCTCATGATGACCGTTCTCCCTTGGAACGGCAGCCTGTTCAAATTTCCATGCCCGATAATGTAAACTTTTTTACGTTACAACAACCATTATCCGGAGATGAAAACCGCTTTGAATTTGATTCCCTGAATGTTTCTTATGTGGGTTCCTGGGCGCTAGGCCAGAGTTTATACATTTCCTGTAATGGCCCTGGCAATATTCTTTTTGTAGGTTCCGGTGCGGGTGTTATCGTGCTGGATGTCACGATCCCTTCCAATCCGGTTCACCTGGGCGAAATTCATACCCGTGGCCTGGTTGATGCCATCTACTTTGATGAAACCACTTCCCGGCTTTACCTGTGTACATATTTTTCCGGATTTGAAATCTGGGATGTCAGCGATTATGCAGATCCCGTCAGGCTTGGCCGTGGGGCTACATCGGGGTTGCCACGGGGCGGAATTTTTGCATCCGGCAATTATGTATATGTTGTGACCGTTGCCAACGGCGTCCAGGTATTTGATATCAGTAATCCTGCCGCTCCTGTCAATACCGGGAATTGCCCCTTATCTACGACCAACTTTGCCTGGAATTCTGCTAAAAGTGGAAATAACATATTTGTAGCCATTGGTAATGGTGGATTAAAGATAGTGGATGTATCCGATCCTACCAATCCCAAAATCGCGGGCAGCTCCAGCATGATATCCACTGGCGTATGGGTTGAAGGCAACTACGCCTATAGCGTAGGGTATAACTTCGGGATCCGCATCCTGAACATCAGCAACCTGAGCAACATCACCCAAGTGGGTTATAAGACCATTCCGGGATATCCTTTCCGCATTAAAGTGATCGGTAATTATGCTTATATAGCCAATGCAAGCAGTAGCGATGGCGGGATCAATGTAGTGGATATTTCCACACCAACCAGTCCTCAATTCCTTTCCACTTATGCCGGTTATGCAGAATATGTTACCGGGAATGGCTCGGTGGTCGCTTTCACCGGAAGCTCACAACCATGTACAATTCTTGATATTACAGAACCGGTCAACCCGGTCTTTGCCGGAAGCTATCCCCTGCCGTTATATACACAGGATGTAGAGGTGAGCGGAAATTATGCCTATACCGGAAATAAGGGTTTCAGGGTTTTTGATATCTCCGACAAAACCCAGCCGGTTCAGGTTGGATATGACACGACCGATGGTAGCATTATAAGATTAGCCGGGGATAAAGCGGTATATATCCGCGCCAGTATGGCAGCCAATAATCCGGTTATGATCATGGATATTTCGAATCCCCTTCAGCCTGGCTTCTTGGGACAGTATATGGCTCCGGTCATGACCTGGGATCTGGCTTTGAAAGACCAGCTTGCCTATGTGGCCACCTGGTGGGATGGGGTACGGAGCGTTGATTTCCAGGATCCGGTAAACCCGGTTCTGTTCAAACATTTTTTCGGATGGTTCACAGGCGCTGTCCCCGGTGAAGACTATTGCTATGTCCAGGCGCTTGACATTGAAGGGGATTATCTCTATCTCGTTGATTACGGTCCTTTTGTAGCTGAAGATACCCGAGGGTTGTATATTTTTAACATCTCTGACCCAGCTAACCCGGTTAAGGTGTCGCGTTATACCGGACTTTTAAGCAACCCTTACGACATTGATGTTGTTGGTGATTACGTCTATATTGCCGATCAAAACGGAGGCATGGAAGTGATCGATGTCACACTGAAGCAAATCCCCGTTGCCTTGGGTTACGTATCATTACCGGATGCACCCCGGGAGATCAGGATCCATGAAAATCATGCGTTTCTGGCGGACTATATTAATGGAGGTGTCCAGATCGTGAATGTTTCCGATCCGAATAACCCCGTCATTGACGGGTATTATTCCCGTTCGGGATGTTTTGCCCTGGGAGTGAGTGTCAGTGGAAATTATATTTATTTGGCCGATGGTCTTGCCGGATTCCAGATATACCAAACCGATCTCATCACCGGTACCGGAAAACCAATCACCGAAAATGACCGAGGACCGTCGGTTTATCCGAATCCTTTCACCGACCGGGTAGGGATAACCATTGAACAGGCAGGCAATGCCCATTCTTTTTTATCCGTGTATGATGCTTCCGGACGTTTGCTGGCCACCCTGTTACCAATAAGTCAGGATAATGGTTCCCTTGTTTATAGCTGGAATGGCAAGACCACTTCAGGTATGGAGGTAGTCCCCGGGTTCTATTACTACAAATTGAATACCGGAACGATTTCCGGCAAAATCCTGAAATTGAAATAGAGCTGCTCAGGGAAACTCCTGTTAATAAAGCTGGCTACTGTTTGATAATCTTGATGATCTCAGTCCTGTCGCTATTGCTAAGCCGCAGGATGTAAATGCCCGAAGGTTGTCCCGGAAGGTCAAACTGATGCCGCGTTTCGCCGGTCAGGGTTTGTTGCAGGATCCGTTCACCGGTCATCTTATAAAGTTCCGCGTACACTGTTGAAGTAAGGCCCGCATCGCTCATAACCAGCGTAAATGTACCCTGGTTGGGATTAGGATAAACGCTGAAGGGGCTGTTGGATTTAATGACCGGAATGTCAAGTGCTTTTGTTGAGGCGCCCACCAAAGCCGGCGGCATATCGCCGCAATAAGTATCGGTCGTGGTGATATAACTATGGAGATAACCCCCTTCTTCTACCGTCGTCCCGGGCAGGAAGATGATGTTCTGTCCTGCTATCAGTCTGGCGATGCCACCTTCCTGAACGATAAAGGTTTTTCCGTTTCCTGCAACGGTAATAATCTGCGTTGCATTATAGCATTTGAGCCGACCTTCCGTGACAATGCCCTCTACCTGCAATTGCTCTGGAATCGCTAAATTCACGGTAATTTCAAAATCGGGGGATGAAACGCCATTGCCACAGAGATTCGTTCCGTGAACGTTGATAATTCCCGAAGAAGCAGTATCCGAAAAGTTCACTTCAATGGTATTCGTGTTTTCTCCCCCGGTTATGGATGCACCGGAAGGAAGTGTCCAAAGATAACCGGTTGCATTTGTTATTGCAGGAATGGTAAAGAAAACCTCTGTCTGATCGCGATGCACGGTGTCAGGCCCCATTATCGCCCCGGCCTCTATAGGTAGTGGATTAACGGTTATTGTAAGGGTATCCGATGTGGCAGGGTTGCCAGAAACACAAGGGGCATCGGAAGTAAGATAACAGTTTACCAGATCACCGTTGACCGGGATGTAGCTGAAAACTGAATCGTTTGTCCCGGTATTTTCGCTATTGACAAACCACTGATAGCCGGGGGACATTCCGCCATTGACCGGGACCGCAGTGAATGTGACCGTAGTTTCTTCACATACGTCATTGGTATCGCGGATAATACTCACACTGACTGGCAGAGGGATGGTCTCAGTAATGATGGCGCTTCCGTTCATCGACACGCTATAATAACCATTTGTTGCCCCCACCGTATAAGTACCTGCCCGCATTCCCGGCCAGTATATGGATGATCCTGTACCGGGCGCCAAACCTTCCTCATTGATATCATTCTTTTTCAACTGGTAATTTACACCGGTCTGCGATCCGCTTAATGTGACGGTCAGTCCTGGTTCACCCGCACAATAGCTGCCGCTCCCGGAAACATCAAACACCTCTGGAATAGGAGGAGAAGTAATAACATAAGCCTGGGGAACTGTTCCTGCAGTTTTAAAATTGATCAGGGCCCCTGGATTGGTGTAGGGGAATACCTTGAAATAAAAGGTGGTATTGATGGTTAGACCTGAAAAGGTTAACGCTTGCACTCCTGGTGTAACATTTTTGTCCAGGCCTCCATCGTCAACTGGGATACCGTCAACTGGCGCTGTGATAGCAGAAAAGCCCGTTGTACTTCCGCGGATCAGGTATCCGTCGGGGATCACGGCCCCTGTGGCATCGGCCCAGGTAAGCGTGATAGTAGTGTATGAAGGAGCTTCCGTGGTGGCTGTAAAAATGGTTGGAAAATTGGAAGGTTCTTCTTTGACCGTCTCCGGAGCCCATATCGCGTTGGCAAATTCCGGATGATCGATATATGGATTCCGGTTATTCTGGATGGCATACACTGCTTCGTTGCGGGCAATCTCCTTGGCCGAGACCGGATCGGCTGCACACCAGGTGAGTAACAGATTGACAAACCACGTTTCAAAAGCGGGGTAGGAATTGTTTTGGAGGACAGCTTCGGCATTGTTATTATTACTGTGCCATCCTGCAACCACGTTCTCATACCGGGTCACCATATAAAGATAACTGCGGGCGAAATCACCCTTGAAATCATCACGCGGTTCAAATACCGTTCCGGAATACCCCGTGAAACTGCAGGATCCAACTTTGCTGCCATTCATGGAAGTCCAGGTGGGCGGCGAAACCGTACCGAAAGGGTAATTGCCCCTCCGGTTATTTACATAGCCATCAGTTGGATAAAGATGGAACAGATCGGTATACATCGGGGTCGCATCGTTGAACCAGCTCGCTGGAAAAGAATGTTCGCGGTTGTAGCAATCCCCTTCGGAGTCAAAATTTCCGCATTTATCCGTTCCGAATGTGAATTCATAGGGTGGATCCCCATTGGGTGTCCCGTTTGGAATATCGGAATACATGTCCCAAACCGTACCATTCGGCTTATTATCCGTTGTCTGGAAAGCAGTCCAGAGATAATTATACGATTTAGCCGTGTGGCCTTTTATAATATTGTATAGGGCTGTCTTGAGGGAAGCGCCTTTCTTTCCGGTAACGGCGTCATAATACCCGGGAGGGATCTCTGTAAACCCGGCAGTGGAAAAGCAGGCCAGGAAAAGTAGAAAAAAAAAGCCGTTGAAGAGAGGCTTACAAGGTGGAGGAGGAAGGTTCGGCCGGATCAAGGAAAACAGTAATTGAATTTATGCCATTAACTGATTTTGAAGGTACAAAGATAAGAAAAATCATGCAGTCAATCCCTGAGGATTTTAGCTATTGCTGAGATGGAGCCTGTGTTGACGTGAACGATATAAAGCCCGGGGGCTTGTTCGCCAAGAGAAATGGGAACAATGTTTTGGCCCTTGAAATGCCGGGTAAAGATGATTTTCCCATTCATATTGGAAATGGTAACCTGGACCCCGGATAGTGGATCCAGCGGAAAAATCCCCAGAGAGAAGGTGCCGGTGTTGGGGTTGGGGTAGATTTTGATGAGCAGATTGTTGCCTGGCGCCTGGATGGTCGGAATAACCTGTTCCCTGATGTCGTAATTTGCTGCGACCGGCGAGAGGGGATTGCTGCAATAATTTCCTGTTTCGGTGATCCAGGCATAAAAATAACCACCGGAGTTTACCAGCACACCAGGTTGCAGGGAGATCCGTGTTCCCGCGACCAGCGTGACGGAACCACCGTTGTCAACCACGAACAATGTTTCGTTACCGGCCACTGTAAGGTTAGTGGTTGCATCATAACAACCGGTCTGCCCGGTGAGGACATCGATATTGGCCAGTTCCTGGTTCTGCGGCGGTGTGTCGCTTTTCAATCCCGTGAACGATCCGAAGTCAGAGATCCCCCCAGTAAACAATTGATGGACGATGGTGTTGGCCGGCCCAAAGGTCATCCAGGCCTCTGGTTTTATACAACTCCCCGAGATCATCCCTTCCATGCCTGTAACATCCGTGGGAAGATACTGGAAAGTCGCATTGCAACTGAAGCCGTAAATTCCGGTCCGGGTTATCGTCCAGTACCGGTTGAGATAGTTGCCTGTAATGCCGGGATCCGGATACTTTTCATTGACCACGGAAACACTGGCAAAATTTCCCGCATCAAATGTACCCGCGGTGAAGTTCAATGTCACGGGGGAATATTCGGCAGTTCCGGTGGTATCTCCGACCGGAAAAATGAAACTTCCTGTAAAGCCGGCAGGAAATTCTTTCGAAAGCTTTTCCGTAGCAGAAGTTATGATCATAGCGTTAGCCGATGGGGATCCTTCAATGGCAGCCTCCGGCCCCATCGTAAATTCATTCTCATTGAGGCGTATCCTTCCATGGATCAGCGAAAGGATCCCCTCTATCCAGGTATTCCCGGTGATCGAAATGCCCATCTCGCTATTAATGGTCAGGTTATGAAATATATTCTGTCCCATGATCCGTTGCCGGTTCACTCCGTTAAAATCGATGGTTCCCTGCCCCAGGGTTACTGGCGAGTCGTTTTCATTGATCAGGTCCTGGCCCACAATGATCTTTCCGGCATTGTCGAGCGAAGCCCCGTTCCGGATGGTCAGGCATCCGGCCCCGGCGGGGGTCCCATGAACGGTTAGCGTGGCGCCTGAATCCACGGACATCATGCTGCCTGTTTGTATTTCCAGCGCCGGCAGATAACAATCTGTGATGCCGGTATGGCATGTCGTACCGGTAGTTCCGTCGCCGAGGATCATCTTCGACCCGGTCCCCAGCAATGTCCAGTCACCGCTGATATCCGCTGCTGACCGGTTCTGAACGGTAAAAACCTGATTGATATAATTGAACGATGCCGGAGTGGTTCCCGATCCGTCAGTAGAAGTTCCCCAGTTTAGTGGGTCATCGAGGTACCCTGTCGGTTTTGAATAATAGTTGAACCCATGGTATCCAAGCCTTTCAGGCGTTCCCTGGGTAGCCATATCCACTGTGGTATTGGTCAGTTGAACCCAGTCGTTCACAGACCAGGTAACGGATCCCGTAGAAATGTTGTTCCTGCGGTATAAGGACATATTGGCGATGGAAAAACTGGTAGTCGTATCGTTGACCACCTCCCCGACCACATCGGTCCTGGCATCCCAGGCAACCGGGGAAACAGTATTGGCAGAAGCAGATAAAAAGATCACATCATAAACACCATTGAAGTTAAGGTTTCCATTGGTATAATCCGCTACTGCGTAATCGGGCAGGACAGCCAGGGTATTCCTGACCAGCCGGGAACTCCCGCTGGTAAAAGTTCCGGTGTTCAATGAAGCACACAGGAATGGGTTGGTGGTTGTAACATTTTTGGGACCAGCTCCCAGGATTTGTAAAAGGTAAACCGGATGTACAGCCAGATCCACATCGGGGCCCAGGTTGGTGATTTCGATCCACTTGTTGTTGCTTGTCCCCTCATAATACTGGGAGATGATGATATCGCCTGATCCGGTGCCAGGGGTTGTCGTGGCGCTGGCAGATGGAATAGTCCCATCAGTTTTGTAATTGATGGCCATTCCCGAATTGGTGTATGAGAAGATCCTGAAATAGTATTTTGTAGAAGAAGATAAACCGGTGATGAGACAAGTCTGAACGCTGGCGGCCACGTTGAAGTTCAATCCTCCATCGCTCACGGGAGTTCCGTCAACCGGGGTATTGATGGCGTCGAACCCGGTGGCGCTACCCCGGATCAGGTAACCGTCGGGAAGAACTTCCCCGATGGCATCGGTCCATGTGAGGGTCATGGCGCTATAGGTTGGTGGCCCGGCAACCGAGGAGAAATCCGTCGCATGATTTGTCGGTTCGGGTTTGATGGGTGCCGACGACCAGATGGCTGCCACATAATCCGGGTGGTCAATAAAGGGGTTACGGTTGTTCTGGATGGTATAGATCACGTTGTTGCGGTCGATCTCTTTCTGCGACACCGGATCCAACTGATGCCACTGGATCATCATGGCCAACGCCCAGGGGTTCAACTGGGAGCCGGTGACCATCGGGCTTCCCGGCCAGCCGGCATCTTCAGTATAATACCGCACCGACATATAGAAATAGCTCCTGGCGATATCTCCTTTATAATCGTCTCTGGGTTCAAACACCGTTCCGCTGTATCCGGGCGTGGCACATAGGCCCAACTTGCTACCATTCAGGGAAGTCCAGGTGGGCGTACTGACCACGCCAAAGGGATTGTCGTTGTGCCGGTTATTCACATACTGATCCACGGGATAGATGTGAAAAAGGTCGGTGTACATAGGCATGACCGTACCCCCGAACCAGCTTTTTGGAAAGGAGTGTTCGCGGCTGTAACAGTCGCCCTCGGCAGAAGCCGTTCCGCACTGGTCGGTGATAAAAGTAAAGGTATAAGGCGGATTTCCGTTGGGTGTCCCGTCGGGGACATCGGAATAGATATCCCACACGGTACCATTGGGTTTGTCGTCGGCCGTTTGAAAGGCGGTCCAGAGGTAATTGTAACTTTTTGCAGTATGGTTTTTGATGATGTCGTGAAGCGCCTGTTGTAAGGGCGTTCCTGTAAGGCCGATAGCTGATGTATAATATCCTGGTGGGATCTCCCCCCTTCCCGGTAAAGTTCCGGCTAATAGCAGGAAAACGAATACCAGAGTATAATGAAACCCGTGGCCACCGGTTGGTTTTCTATCGGATCTATCCAAAGATTATCTTTTAAGCCTCAAGTTATTAGGGCGGGCAAAGATACGAAAAAAAGTAGCCTGGATGCTGGATAACACATAACAGGCGCCAGATTATGGGGTCAGGATCCTGATTCCAGGTCTTCTTCAGCAGCTTTCTTTTTCTCCTTTTTATAAATGTAAAGTTTTCTTCCGCCATAAGCAGCGCCAAGGGTCAGAAGAATTCCCAAACCCCCATCGATGGGAGCCCCGGCGGGAGCCTGATTGCCCGACGCCCCATGCTCACCGGGAGGAGAAGGCGTTATTGGATCCTCAGCTACTGATGGTTTGGTGATAAAAATTGCGCATAGGATCAGAGAAGAAATAGCGAAGAATTTTATCATTTTTTTCATAACTCAAGATTTTTATCGTTCATACAATATGTTTCTTTCCCTGGTTACCGGATGAATACCTTATTGGTATAAGTTTTTTGTGGCGTGATCACCTTCACCAGGTAATATCCCGTGGAAGGATCCAGGTCGATCCTCGTCAGTGTGGCCCCGCCTAACCGGGTTTTCGTCAGTTGCTGTCCCATGAGGTTATAGACAACCACATCACCGGTGATGGCTGTCCCGCAGGCATTGGCTACACAGATGCAATTTCCGTTTGTATATATCCGTACAGGATTTTCGTTTTGGGCCTCACCAATCCCCACATGGCTGAAGGTGATCACGAAGCGGCCCGGGGTATCTTCAGCAGAAGCGATAAAGGAATATAGGGGGCTGTTGCCCAGATCCTGTGATGTTCCTGCTTTCAGGTCGTTCAGCATGATAGGTCCGTAAACCCCTGTTATCTCTTTTGCTTCGATGGTGAAGTTGCTCCCTTCATTTTTAGTGAAGTTGAACGGTATCTGGACGGCTCCACCGGCTTCCGGAAGGGCATTGGTAGAGAGATGCTCTTCACCGGCAACCGAATAAAATGCCGGAGCATACCCGGGAAGGAAGTGAGAATCATATTGAGGGTCAAAACCGGTAGTTGCATCCGGGGTGAAGAGGATTATGCTTTCCTGGGCAGTCTGTCCATCCGGGTCATGCGCAACCAATTTGATATAAGGGCCGGAGTTTGATTTGTACCAGGAAGTAGCATCGTGGGTACGGGAAGCCAATGGGATGGTCAGTCCATTGGTGACGGCAGTGGCCTCAACCATGAACCCGTTCAATGCCGGGATGATACCACTTGCGGCGATATCGGTATAGGCCGCGCCTGATTCACTCCAGATCTTTGCCGTGCCATTGATAGCCGTCATTGCCCAGTTTCCGTCATTCCAGGTCAGGGCACAAGGGAATGGATTTCCAAGAAGATGCCATCCATAATTTGACGCGTTGACGGATAAATTACTAACAGCAATATCAGCCACATTGAGCGTACCTGAAAATTGTTTGGTTGCAGTGGCCGAATAGGCAACCAGATAGCCTTTGCCAGGAATAAAATTAGTACCGCCGCTTGTAACGCCAAGCACATTGGCTGTGTTCCAGGTCGGAGCGACCTCAGTATTTTTAAAATTGACCCATTGGTTTGTGGGCTGCCACCAAGTAAAGAAATCGTAATTAACAGGAGTAGGGTCCGTGAAGGAAGGATCAACGGCCTGTTCGGCAACCGGAGATGAAATAAAATGCCAGCCATGAGTAGCGTCAGACCAGGCGGTTATATCACGTTCGACTGTAGCCGGCACCGATCCGGTATTCTGTTTCAGTGAGCCTCCCGATTTGATAACGAGGCCGGAGTTTTCAGTGTTTGTGAGTGTCCCTGAAACTGTAACATTCTTTCCGGCATTGATTGTAAATGACTTACTGGAATTGATGGTGAGATTTCCCCCAAAGGTGATATTTTTATTCGTAACAACAGTATTGTTGATCACAAGGGTGGAATTACCGCTGGTGCTGAGTGTGCCATCCCCTGAAATAGTTTGGGTTGCGCTTCCGTTTAGGGTAACAGACCCTGCCGAACTCGGAGAAAAGGTCAAAGTTGCTCCTGATGCAACATAAATATTTCCATTAATTGAATGGCCAGGAGTTCCGGATACATTAAAATTAAAAGTCCCCTGTGTTATTGTTAAATTATCAATTAGAACAGCCAAAGCACCTGATGCCGAAATGGGCCCATTATAATTGAGTTCAAAATTCGCATAAGTTCTACCAGAAAAAGACGGAGTTAGGTTACCCTCCAAACGGAACAAACTGCCTGTTTGGAAAGTAACAATGGCAGTCGTCGCAGCAAATGGATTACTTCCTGCTTGCTGGACATATGTAGAACCACTTGAGAATATGACAGAATTTCCTGTACCGCTACCAAATGGAGAGCCGGTGAATGAAGTACCAGCCGTAAACACGCCACCATTATTGAACGTAATTCCACTGGCGTCAATTGCGGTAAGCCTATGGGCGGCATTTTGGTAAATAATGTTGCCAGAAATGTTACCGGTAAACCCGGTGAGTACATTTACAGTTATAGCATTTACTGCGCTTACTGTTAGTGTTGAGCCTGAGCCAACTTCCAGTTGAGGGGATGAGGCGCCGGTATAACCAATATTTAATGTTCTTGTCTCAGCAGAAGTACCGAAAGTAACGGAGGCATTATTAATTATTCTTAAGCGCCCAATGCTTTGAGGGGAAGTAAAATCAAGTGTAACAGTAGGAGTAGCTTGTATTGAGCCATCAAACACTAAGATATCATTTGCCGCAGGAGTTGTTCTTTCAGGAGTCCAGCTTGCGGAAGTATTCCAGTTGCCTGAGGCAACATTCCAGGTATAAGCTGTCGCAGACGGTTCGTCTGTTGTTGCGCTGGCACTTGGGATAGTTGCCGAAGTCCGGTAATTGTATGTTTGGGCATTTGTTGCATCCCAGGCATAAGGCATAATTGTAAATGAATATTGTGTAATAGGCGTGAGCCCGGAAATTGACTGTGATGTTTGCGCTCCATTAGTGACAATAGCAGCGACGGTTCCATCTCCAATAGTATTTCCAACAATATATGCTGTGGCATCTGATGGTGTACCGGTTGGTGCGGTACCCCCTACCTTTTGGAGGATAATATACCCATCGGCACCGGTAGCCGTCCCGGTCCAGCTGAGGTTAATACTTGTTGTTCCACCTGAAGCAGCGGCAAAACCAGTAACATGGTCAGATGGTTCATCGGCAAGAGTATAAAAACTTGATTCATCAGTTAAGGAAGTTCCTATGCTATTGGTGGCATAAGCTTTATAATAAATTAATGTTTTAGCTGGTAATGAGGAGCGGGAATGTGAAAATACACCCGTTGCAGCTCCCCCTTCTGCCAAGGGATTATCTGTAACTAATACCCCTGATGATGTATTCCAAACCGTTCCACGGGTTGTAATTGCATCTCCACCGTCTAAAGTGATATTCCCTCCTAATGTCGCACTATTATTTGAAATTGTGGTTGCTGTTGGAGATATAATTGTGGGCACAGAAACACTCCCATTTGTTGCCTGGCTAATAGGATTCCCTGTTGCTGTCGTAACAAGATATTTTGTGGTTACCCCGCTACCATTATATTCATAGACCCTGAACCAATATGTTGTGCTAGCCGTAAGCCCTGAAATCGTCACAGTGTTTGATGAATTGTTATAAACAACCTGTTCACCACTACCACCATAGACGGGGTTTGCCGATGGATCAGTCCCATCAGTAGGATCAGTAAAGCTATTAGACGTATTCATAATAACAATACGCTTACTCCCATCTCCATTTGTCCATGAGGGGATCATTCCTGTAGTGGAAATGCCACTGAAAGTAATATTTGATGCTTGAGTAGTAGGAGCTGAGAAATACCCCAAATTTGTGGTTGAGTTCCAAGTTCCTGTCAATGAAGTAATCAAAGAATTATCAATAGCTCTAATCTCAATCTTAGTTATTGTTTCAGTATTCGGACAAACAACTGAAAATGCTCCAGTAGTTAAAGCGGTCGAAGCTGCACTGACTAATATAGAACTGCCATTATACGCTAGTACAACTCTTTTTACATCTGTACTATAATTTCCAGTACCTATAAAATTTCCGCTTAAAGTAAAAGAGACCAAAATGCTTGTTGCAGCAGGTAAGGCAACTGTTTGATAATTTGTTGAATAACCAGAGCCTAAACGATCACGGTAAGAAGCGGTAGTGGCATTATTGTTCCCGCGTTGAAATACAATCCAAAAAGTACTTGAGGTGGATGGCGTGCCCGGTATTCGAGGTCCAGAACTATACGATGTCGAAGAAATATAAGTAGATGTTGTAGCATCCCAGCAATAGTATTGATTACTTCCATTATAAAGCCTATATCTAGCATCATCCTGTGAGTATCCAGCGCAAGTCATTAATACTGCCCCTTCAGCTGTTGCTGAAGAAAGGTCGATGTAAGATGGTCTTGAATTAACTGTTGCCGAAGCTGTTTTCTGTCCCCACCCCCAATAATTTAATCCAAGGCTCAACACCAGGAGTAAAATGATCTTTTTCATATTTAATACTTTAAAATTTATAATCGTCTATGATTTAAGCAGCTAAACTAATAATATCAGGTTTATCTATGGTAAAAAAAACTGTATTGTTGATAACTTTTAATTTCCTAATTATGAGACATTAAAGTCCTGGCATTTATATTAGCATGGTCATTTAAAGATTTTTCATCATCAGAAACGGGTGTTTTTAGTTACCCGGCTTGTTGTTGCCGGAGTTTTCCAGGTAATCGTTTTATTTCAACATATTTCATTTTTCTCTGTTCCCATACCACCCCCTGCGGCCCCCACCCCAAATCCATTCCGGTTTAAAGGGAAGGATGGGGTGGGCCCTGAGGAGGGTGAAAAATCAACCAATCTATGAAAACACACCACTTAGGCCTCGACAACCTGAGGGATTTCTTAATTATTTGTAAAAAGCGATTCCCTGTTTTGGTTTAGGAAATCAATGTATTTGCTGGCGATTTCAGCAAAATAGATGCTCACGAATTCCGCCATTGGACATTTTAACACGAAGACCAACATCAGCAGGCCCTGGGTGGTGAATGCCATGACCGAATCGCGGTCTTTTATTTTTCCTGCCCTGGACGATTCCAGCGTTCCCCGGTATTCTTCCAGTTCCTTACCGCTTAGCTCTATCATGAAATTACGAGGAAAACGGTCCCGGAACCTCATTACGGTTTGCGTCAGGTTCCGGATCTCCACTCCAAATAAGTTGGCCACATCTGAATCTAAAAGGGCGGTCTGTCCCTGAACATGATAGACTTGCAACATCATCTCCTGTTCGTACTTGTTGAAAAGATCAAAAGCGTTCATTTTTTTAATTTTTTAGTTAAGAAATGCGGCAGGTTCCCGGGGGTTATTCCCCTTCACTCTGCCTGATGACTTTTATGCTTAATCAGGAAACCAGGCAAAAAGTAATACGTTTGTTAATAATTTTTTTTCAGTCTGGTCTTTTTTGTACATCCCGGCTATACCGTCCCCCCATTCCGGCGATCCTGCCCCCCCTGGAAAAGGGCCATAATGGGATATGGGATTAGCCTTCAATCCATCTTTACGATTTTATATATCTCCTTGTGGTTTCCAATCCTGATACTCAACAAATAAATTCCGTCTGGCCAATCCCGGATGTCCAGATGAAATTTATTTTCTTCCATCCTTTGCCGGAGGACCATTTGCCCGGTCAGGGTATAAATACTAAACTCCCCGCGGCATCCTTTTTCTGGCACTCCGGGACCATTTACCGTACCGGTAATGAACCCTGTTGCCGGATTGGGAAAGACTGAGCAGGACCAGGAGTTGTCCTGAGATGGATACAATTTATCCTCTTCCTTACTTAAAGCGACCAATGGGACCGTTACCGGTTCACAATAATTTCCTGTGTTGGTAATAAAAGCCGACAACTGCCCACCGGAATTCACCCGCGTTCCGTTCAGGAATCTGATATCCTGTCCCGCGATCAGGGTGACAACTCCTCCACTTGCCACGGTAAAGCAGGCCCCTTCACCGGCAACCGTTATCGTCAGTGTGGCATCGCGACAGACCGTCTGGCTTGCTGCAACAGTACCGGTTACGGTCAGTTGTGCGGGTACCCCCGAAAACAGGTCCTCCCAGCCCAACCCCACCCGGATGCCATCCAGGTCAACAACTGGTCCGGACGATATCCCTCCCTGCCGCAATGCCACCGACCCGATCTCCGACGGATCTGAAGGGGTATCGCAGCTGGTCAGGGGATTTATGGGTTCCGGTAAATTCACATCCGGGTTGATGAACAAGGCGGCAATATCATTTCCAGCGCCCGGCAGGATAGAATATTTCAGTACCATCAGGCAGGCGGTATTCAGGGAATAGATAAAAGGGCTGTACATGATCATGGCCGTCACGCTGGTGGACTGCGCAATGCCGAACGACAAATGGTTGCCGCCATCCCTTCGTACAAAGACTTTCCCTTTATAAGAGGACCCCATCGGATTTTTCCCAAGATGAAGGAAAAAATCGCCGGTGATGGTGGCGCTCAGGACCCTGACCAGGAAAGCAACATAAACATTCCCCGACGTCCGGGACGCAAAAACATGGTTGATATCTTCACCGCTTTTGACCAGTTTGGTCTCGTTTCCAATACCCGAGGGAGGATATCCCGTCCAACCCATCGTCATGGGCGCGACCTTGATGATGTTGGAGTTTCCCGAATGGGTAACCCAGCCGTGGGCGGTGACCGGATCGCCTACCGTGTAATCGAAATTTTCTTCCAGCAGGAGTTGGCCCCTCGCGGAGATGGCAATGGCCGATATAAAGGCCATGCACAGGAACATCTTTTTCATAGCTGCCTGAATGAACGCCATCGGGCAAATGAACTCCTGAAAGGATAAGTATGGGGTAGATGGGCCCGCTGGCTGTTTATCCAGCTTAATCGGGAAGAGGGTCAAAAAGTAATACGGTCAGGGGAAAATTTTTTGTAGATGCAATAAAAAAAGAGGCCATCCTTTTGTGACAGCCTCTTTTTGCCAGCCGGAAGCCAAAACTCCGTGCCTGGATTCATTTTCCCCGGCAAAAGCCGGGGGAAACTGGAATTATTGCCTGATGATCTTTATGGTTCCCGCCATTTCGGTATTCAGGATCCGGAGAATATAAATGCCGGTTGGCTGGTCACCAAGGTTGTATTGATGTTGGGATTCCCCAGTAAGGGTTTCTTTCAGAACGGGTTCGCCGGTCATCCGGTAAATTTCCACATTCACCTTTTGAGAGGGATCCGTACCGCTCATATCGAGGGTAAAAGACCCGCTGGTCGGATTGGGATAAACCCTGAAAGTGGAATGGTTAGATTGTAAGGTGGTGACCGCAATCGCTTTGGTTTCCGGTTCCGGTATGGTTGCGGACTTAGCCCCGCAATAAGTTTCGGTCTGGGTTATATAAGCTGATAAATAACCGCCTGATCCTACCTTTGTACCCGGAAGGAAAAGAATATTCAGTCCGGCGATCATGGTAACGCTGCCGCCATCCTGGACCAGGAAGGGCCCATTCTGCCCGCCGACCGTAATGGTCTGTTTGGCATTATAACAGGTAGTGGTCCCGGAACCGATTGTCACGTTTCCGATGTCCTGGTTCTCGGGTACAACCATGGTGCCTGTAAAGATGCCAAGGTCAGTGAGACCGGAAGCCGTAAGCTGGTGCAGGGCCGTATTGGCCGGACTGTATGCAATATAAGGCGTAACGTCAACCCGCGCGCAGTTGATCCTGTCTTCGTAGCCGGTTACATCTCCGGGGAGGTACTGGAACATGGCATTACAGGTGAACCCGGCGATCCCGTTTTGCGATAATTTCCAATAACGTTTAACATAGTTCAGGTTGTTGGGATCAGAAGGGTACTTGACATTCTTCAGGTTTACCCCTGCATAAGCGTCAGTAAAGGCCCCGTTAGTAAAATCCAGGGTCACCGGGGAATATTCGGGAGAGGGGCTATTGCTGCCAACCGGAAAAGTAAAGGCCCCGGCGCCAGAAAATCCTTTCCGGAGTTCACCGGTCCCAGTGGCAACGATCATATTTGTAGCCGAGGGCGTTCCGCTAATCGTCGCGGCAGGTCCCAGCGTAAGGTTGTTATCTCCAAGGGTAAGAAGGCCATTGGTCAGGGCGAGTGCACCGTTGAGGGTAACGGCGGAATTGTTCAAAACAACGCCAGAAGCATTGGAGATCCCGATTGTTGAATTGGCATTGGTCGAAATGGCGCCTTCACCCGAAATAGTCTGTAATGTTGTCCCATTTAAAAGCACCGTCCCAGCTGATGCAGGATTGAAATTCAAAGTTCCGGTGGAAGCTACATGAATATTTCCCTTGATGGAATGGCCTGGCGTACCGGTCATGTTGATGTTCAGGGTGCCATTTGTAACGGTCAGGTTGTCAATAGAAAATGGATTTGCTCCGGAAGGACTTGCAACGGCTCCCGTAGCATCCAGTTCAAAATTGGCGTAAGTTCTTCCTGAAAAGGCCGGGGTGCTGTTCGACATGAGTTTGAAGAGGCTTCCGGTCTGGAAAACAACCACGCTGTTCGGCTGACCTGCTCCGAAAGGATTGCTGCCAGCGATGTAGATATAAGTTGAACCGGAAGAAAACACCACTGAATTCAGGTTGGTGGTTCCAAATGGGTTACCCGATAAAAAGGCGCCGGCAGTAAAGGCCGACCCGCTGGAAAATGTAATTGCCCCGGCATCGACAGCGGTCAATTTATGAGCCGTATTGGCGGTAGAAGAGAATGCCATGCTGCCGCTGATACTCCCGTTCGCCCCTGTGGCCAGGGCAATGGTAATGGCATTTACAGCATTAAGGTTCAGGGCGCAACCTGCCGGGACGCTCAGGTCATCCCCTGTCCCGCCATTGATCGTAAGCGTAGCAACTGCCCCACTTTGCAGGTTAACGCTGGTATTGTTTGAAAAGAGTAATCTTCCGATGGTTTCAGTGATAACACCGGTAACGGTTTTGGTCGATCCATCGGTAAACCGGAGAATATCTGTGGCCGCCGGCGTGGTGCGGGTCGGCGTCCAGTTTGTAGGAGTTACCCAGGATCCACCATCAGCGCCCGACCAGGTGTAGGTGGTAATACCAGGGGATACCGTTCCCTCGCAGGTCAATGAGCGGTCAGAAGCGCCTCCGCCTGTTACAACAACTGTCTCATTATAAGTTCCGACGCTGAGCCCCGATTTCAACCGGGTATAAACCGGTACGGGGGCAAGCGTCCCTCCGGCGTATGCAAAAGTTGCAGCGCTCCCGAAAGCGCTGTTATCAGAAGAGACCTCGTAATCGGCCGATCCTGTCACGGTAATCGATCCGGAAGCCGGGGTAAGGTTCGAGCCGGAAAGGGAAGACGATTGCGATCCGGAAGGCCCTCCTCCCACTATATAAGTAAACCCGCTCAGGGTAGCCGGGTTGATGGTAATACTTGGCGAAGCTACCGGGGTAATGTCCGCGAGGTTACGGGGGGTAATCTGCATCTCGGTATCAAATTGTCCCACAAGGGCAACCATATTTTTTGGTTCAGCCGGGATTAGTGTCTCGATGTAATCAGATTCCGAAAAAATTGTACGGAAAACACCCGCGGATTTACTGGGATCACTGATTGTATAGTTTGTACCGGTAGCAAAATTACCTACCGGAGCATCGAAAGATACAGTACTGATCGAAACAAGTTTAGACTGGTCGGCTGAAGTAAGGTTCCCCAGAGTCTTTACTTCCGGGACAATGGGATTTCCTGTCGAGGTAGCTGTTCCCGGATCAAATACCGGTATTAATTCCAATAAGCTGTTATATAACGTAAGGGTTCCGGTAATTCCAGTCATCCCATCACCAATGACATAAGCGGAAGTTATAATTCCGGATGGATCATGGATCAAAATGGCGCCGGTGGCATCTTGAATATACTTTTGATTAAACCCGGTAGAAGAACGGGCATAGGTCACAATCGCTTCACCGGTAAGTTTATAGATTGTGCCATCCGTCAGTCCCGCCCGCAGCGCGGCCATATCGGCTACTTCAACCGGGAAACGATAAACATTGGTAGCCACAAGGCTCGGATCCATTCCTGTCTTGTAAGCAATAGCTTTAACGGTTGTGGTGATAGAAACCTGTGGGGGATTCAATGGATCATATTCAGTAGAACCATCATCGGGTGGCTGGCCATCGGTAGAATAATAGATAGTAGCCCCATCGGTAGCGCAGGTCATGGTGATCGTTTGAGGAGTAGTATATATGCCGCCAGATGGGTTTATAACAGGTGTTTCAACACGAGTAACTGAAGTCGAAGTGGCATTAATAACAACATTATCAAGTCTGTTATTTCCTGATGGAGAAGAGGCTCCCGTAACAACAAGGCGAATATAGACTATAGGGACATTATCCAATTCATTGATGGCGCTCATATCTAAAGTCTGTAGAGTCCATGTTGAAGTATTAATAGCGGTATTTATTCCAAAATCAGTATATGTAATATTATCGATACTCCAAGCCCATTGATGGTTGTTAAATCCGGAAGCGGTTCCTCTTGTGGCAAATGTTAAAATGGGATCTTTATAATCCGTCATGGAAAATTTCAGAATTATACTCTTTCCATTTGCTGACATATTAGCCAACGCTATAGCGAGTCCAGCTACCTGAGGGCTTCTCGGATCATTGAGTATGTTCCCGCCAAATGTAGTCCATTCAGGACTGGACTCGGTTGATAACCATGAACTTGATCCGTTGGTTCCATCTGCATATAAAGTCGATGTTAACTGTGTTCCTAAATTTGCGGTTATTACTGTCGGGGTATTTGGCGCCGCGGGTGTAACATCAAATGTCCAGGCAGCTAACATGGTTTGCCCCCACCCGGTCAGGTGAAAGCTGACTAAAAATACAGCCATCATGAGGATGGCCCTGAGCGTACATTTTTTCATGATTTGTCTTTTATTTATACTATTGATTTAAAATCTATTAACAGCTAAAAAATGGCTGGGATATATTTCAAAAAGTCAATTAAACGCGAATTGGGCCGGCTAGAGAAAATAACTTCAGCTCAATTTATTGTAAAAATAATATTCCCCGTGACATAAGACAAGTATTGTTGATAAGTTGTTAAGAAGATGTTGGAGACGGGGTGCCCCTTTTCCTTGAGGTGAAGGGCCAGGGGATGAGGTGGATTGGATGTTTCGCGACCTGGCGGTTAAGGTTTCTTCAGTATAGCACAATCCTGCATATCCACTTTCAGGGAAAATCCAATACCCCTCATGGTTTCAATTTTAATGTGTGGGTCAGATAAAAGGAGCTTTCTCAAGCGGCTGATGAATACATCGAGGCTGCGTCCGAGAAAATAGTCGTTTCTCCCCCAGATAGCCAATAAAAGATCTTTTCGGGAAACCACCTTG